>Ga0193951_1000030_pt1 | contig 59553 bp, 57 predicted proteins | sample BB_2_MG_FD_140370 | JGI IMG/M metagenome (GOLD analysis project Ga0193951, IMG submission 140370) | Microbial mat bacterial communities from the Broadkill River, Lewes, Delaware, United States - BB_2_MG | ecosystem: Environmental > Aquatic > Freshwater > River > Microbial mats | place: USA...
AAATAGGAGAATTTAAAATTGAAGCCTTTGATATTACAGTGGGTGATACCATCTTAGTAACGGGTTCTACAACCGGAGCTAAAGAAATACAAGTTACCGAAATGATGGTCAATGGAACAAAAACTGACAAAGGAACTAAAGGAGATTTGGTAACATTGCCTTTAGACTTTAGAATTAGAGCATCAGATAAGCTCTATAAAATTGTTGAAAATAAAGTTGAAGCCTAATGGTTATTGTAACGTTACAACGCCATAAATGCATTGGTTGTAATTATTGTGTAGAAATGGCTCCAGGTCAATTTCAGATGTCAAAAAAAGATGGTAAAACAGTGCTGTTAAATACCAAGGAAAACAAAGGTTTTTTTACATTAAAATCTAATAATTATGAGATTTTAGAAGCTTGCGAAAATGCTTCAAAAGCTTGTCCGGTAAACATTATATCGGTAAAGCTAAGTTAACTGTAAGTATACGGTTTTGAAAGGGTTTTAGAAATTAGGATATTGGTAATATCAAATCAGTTTTTAGCTAACTCAGGAAATAATCTTATCTTTACTCATTAATTATTTACGAATCCTCCATCTAGGCTTAAATGATCTAGATTAATATATAAAATTTTTATGGCTTGTAACAGTTGCACAACTGGAAATGATGGCCAACCAAAAGGATGCAAAAACAATGGTACTTGCGGTACAGATAGCTGCAATAAACTTACCGTTTTTGACTGGTTAGCTAATATGTCGCTTCCAAACGGACAACAACCCTTCATTGGTGTTGAGGTGCGTTTTAAAAACGGCAGAAAACATTATTATAAAAACACAGAAAACCTTACATTAAGCATTGGAGATATAGTGGCAACACAGGCTAAGTCTGGTCACGACATAGGTATGGTTACCCTTACTGGCGAATTAGTTAGAATACAAATGAAACGCAAGAAAGTAAGACTAGATGATACCGAGAATGTTTTAAAAATATACCGAAAAGCTTCACAAAAAGATATTGATATTTGGTCCGCTTCTAGAGATAAAGAAGAGCCAATGAAGGTGAAAGCACGCCAATTTGCTATAGATTTAAATCTGAAAATGAAAATTTCAGATATTGAATTTCAGGGAGATGGCAGCAAAGCAACATTTTATTATACTGCAGAAGAACGTGTAGACTTTAGAGAGTTAATTAAAGTTTTTGCTCGCGAGTTTAGAACACGAATCGAAATGAAGCAAGTTGGCTTTAGACAAGAAGCCGCTAGGCTAGGCGGCATAGGTTCTTGTGGTAGAGAACTTTGTTGCTCTACGTGGCTAACAGACTTCAGATCCGTGAGTACTTCGGCAGCACGATACCAACAGCTCTCTTTAAATCCCTTAAAGCTTGCAGGTCAATGTGGAAAATTAAAATGCTGTCTTAATTATGAGTTAGATTCTTATTTAGACGCTTTAAAAGCGTTTCCAAAATCAGATACAAAATTGTATACTGAAAAAGGAAATGCCGTATGTCAGAAAACAGACATTTTTAAAGGTCTAATGTGGTATGCTTATGAAGGTGAATGGATGAATTGGCACATTATCACTACAGAGCAAGCCAATGAAATTATCAGCAAAAATAAGAAAAAAGAGAAGGTAGCTAGTCTAGAAATGTATGCGGTAGAGCATATTCAAGACACTAAAAACGAGTTTGAGAACGTTGTAGGTCAAGATAGTTTAACGCGTTTTGATAATCCAAAATCAAATAAGAAACGTAAAAACAATAGAAACAACAGAAATAAGAATAAAACTCGAAATCGTAAGCGCAATCAAAATTCTAATGCAAAGTCAAAGCCAAAGCCAAATGCTAAGAAAAATTAATGGGTTATTTTTTGTAGTTATTAGTTGTTTCCTATGCACCAACTGTGATTCTGATGCTGTCTTTGATACGTATAAATCCGTGCCTAGCGAATGGCATAAGGATTCTATTGCAACTTTTAATTTTAAAGCTCCAGATACTTTAAACAATTACAATTTATATGTTAATCTAAGGAATACTAATGCTTATAAATTCAGTAATTTATTTCTTATTGTAGAGATGAACTATCCAAACGGAAAAGTAGTTAAGGATACTTTAGAATATAAAATGGCAGCACCAAACGGTGAACTTTTAGGTACTGGTTTTTCTGATTTAAAAGAGAACAAACTCTGGTATAAAGGGTTTAAAAATCCATTTGTTTTTAAAGAAGAAGGTGGTTATACTGTTAATATTCAGCATGCTATGCGAAAAAATGGTGTTGTTAATGGTGTGGAGAAATTGCAAGGCATAACTGAAGTTGGTTTTAGAGTAGAACAAGCTCAAAAATAGTAAACATGGCAAAAAAGAAAACAACGAAATCTAAAACGGAGACTTTAGATTTTTCAAAATATGTACGATGGTTTTGGATCGTGTTTTTAGGAGGCATCTTAGCTGTAGTATTAATATTTTTATTAGCATCATGGGGAGCTTTAGGTGAAATGCCGGATCCTTCTAGATTGGCAAACCCTGAAACTAATTTAGCTTCAGAAATTATTTCTTCAGATGGAGAAACCTTAGGTAAGTTTTATTTTGATGACAATAGAACTCCAATCGGTTACGAGGATTTGCCAAAAAATCTTGTAGATGCATTGATTGCAACTGAGGATGTAAGGCATTTTGATCATTCAGGTATTGATGGTAGAGGAACATTGAGAGCTTTTGTTTATCTCGGAAGAAAAGGCGGAGCAAGTACAATATCGCAGCAGCTCGCAAGACAATTATTCATTGGTTTTAGAGATAAGGAAAGCACTACAAATGCTATAATTCAAAAAATACAAGAATGGGTTTTAGCCATCCGTTTAGAACGTCAGTATACTAAAGAAGAAATCATTGCCATGTATTTTAATATTTACGATTTTGGCAATAATGGAGATGGTATTCGTTCTGCATCTCGCATTTATTTTGGTAAAGAACCAAGGGATCTAGAAACAAAAGAGTCTGCTATGCTTGTAGGCATGTTTAAAAACTCTTCATTATATAATCCAAGACCTCACAAAAATCCAGTTGGTGTTAGAAATAGACGTAATGTCGTATTAGATCAAATGGCTAAATACGGTTATATTACTGAGGCTGTTAGGGATTCGCTTCAACAAACAGAACTAGATTTAAACTATTCACCAGAGTCTCATAGAGAAGGAATAGCAACATATTTCAGAGAATATCTTAGAGGGTTTATGAAAGATTGGGCCAAGGATGATCGCAATAGAAAACCCAATGGTGATAAATACGATTTATATACTGATGGGCTTAAAATCTATACCACGATAGATTCTCGAATGCAGCAATATGCCGAGGATGCTGTAGGAAAGCATATGCCAAGATTACAAGCTGAATTCGATAACCAAAATACTCCAGACCGAAATAAAACTGCACCATTTCTAGACCTTAGCACATCAGAAATAAATAAATTAATGAAAGATGCTATGAGACGTGGTGAACGTTGGAGAATTATGAAAAACCAAGGGAAGTCAGATAAAGAAATAGAAGCGTCATTTCATAAACCAACTGATATGAAAGTTTTTAAATGGATAGACGGCGAAGCAGGTGAGGTAGATACGATTATGAAACCTATCGATTCCATGCGCTACTATAAGTCATTTTTACGTCCTGGTATGATGTCTATGGATCCTCATACGGGTCATGTTAAAGCGTGGGTCGGAGGGATGAATTACAGGCATTTTCAGTACGATATGGTAAAGCAAGGTAAAAGGCAAGTCGGTTCTACTTTTAAGCCTTTTGTATATGCTACAGCAATCGACCAATTACAATTATCACCTTGTGATGTTTTTCCGAGAACACCAATTACTATTGAGGCAAATAAATTTGGGAATCCAGAGCCTTGGACCACTAAAAATTCTGACGGTAACTACTCGGGAGAGCAATCCTTAAAAGATGCTTTAGCTAGTTCTACAAATACCATTACTGCTCGTTTAATGAATGAGGTAGGTCCACAACCTGTTGTAGAAATGGCAAAGAAACTAGGTGTAACTTCAGATATTTTACCAGTTCCGGCGATTGCATTAGGAACCGCAGATATAAGCGTTTATGAAATGGTTGCAGCCTATGCCACTTTCGCTAATAAAGGTGTTTATAATAAACCTGTAATGGTGACGCGTATTGAGGACAAAAATGGAACCATTCTATATCAATTTGTACCCGAAAGTAAAGATGTTTTAAGTGAAGAAGTGGCTTATGTTACTGTAAACTTAATGGAAGGAGTAACCAGAGCTGGTTCTGGAGCACGATTAAGACATAATTCAGAATGGTTAAAAAAATCGGCGATGTATAAGGAAGTAATGACGGGTTATCCTTATGAACTTTCCAATCCAATAGCAGGAAAAACAGGAACAACTCAAAATCAAAGTGACGGCTGGTTTATGGGTATGGTACCCAACCTAGTCACTGGTGTTTGGGTCGGAGCAGAAGATAGAGCAGCACATTTTAAAAGAATCACTTACGGTCAAGGAGCTTCTATGGCTTTACCAATTTGGGGATTGTATATGAAAGCGTGCTATGCCGATGAAACTTTAAATGTGTCTCAAGGAGAATTTGAGAAACCTATAGATTTAACCATCGATATAGATTGCACCGCTAAAGATGAAGGTGACATAACTGATGAAGCTGATTCTAACGAAAATATTGAATTTGATTTTTAAAAACCAGCAATAGTCACCCTCTTATTTTATGATTATTAATTATAAGATTTGGACATAGTTTTGTATTTTTCAAAAGCAAAATATTTCTAAATATGATTAATAAAAAAGTGGCTAATATTACTGAAGCCTTAGAGGGCGTCAGTGATAATATGACCTTTATGTTTGGTGGTTTTGGGTTATCTGGAATCCCAGAAAATGCAATAGCTCACCTAGTAAAACGTAATGTAAAAGGACTGACCTGTATCTCTAACAATGCAGGAGTCGATGATTTTGGTTTAGGTTTACTGTTACATCAAAAGCAGATAAAAAAGATGGTATCGTCTTACGTCGGCGAAAATGATGAATTTGAACGTCAGATGCTCTCAGGAGAGTTAGACGTAGAATTAATACCACAAGGTACATTGGCAGAACGATGTAGAGCTGCTCAGGCTGGTTTTCCTGCAATATATACACCTGCTGGTTACGGAACTGAAGTTGCCGACGGCAAAGAAACCCGAGAGTTTAATGGTAAAATGTATGTCTTAGAACATGCTTTTAAAGCTGATTTTGCATTTGTAAAAGCTTGGAAGGGTGATACTGCCGGAAATTTAATTTTTAAAGGAACGGCAAGAAATTTTAATCCTGTAATGTGTGGTGCTGCAAAAATAACCGTTGCTGAGGTTGAAGAATTAGTGCCTGTGGGTGCGTTAGATCCAAATCAAATCCATGTGCCAGGCATATTTGTGCAACGTATTTTTGAAGGCGAAAAGTACGAGAAAAGAATAGAGCAACTAACAGTAAGACAAAAAGCATAATTATGTTAGATAAAAACGGAATCGCAAAACGAATTGCCAAAGAAGTGCAAGATGGATATTACGTCAACTTAGGGATTGGTATACCGACTCTAGTTGCAAATTATGTAAGAGATGATATCGAGGTAGAGTTTCAAAGTGAAAATGGTATTTTAGGAATGGGACCATTTCCTTTTGAAGGTGATGAAGATGCAGATATCATCAACGCCGGAAAACAAACCATAACAACATTACCAGGAGCTTCATTTTTTGATTCGGCTATGAGTTTTGGGATGATTAGAGGTCAACATGTTGATTTAACAATACTTGGGGCTATGGAAGTGTCAGAAAATGGCGACATAGCAAATTGGAAAATTCCTGGAAAAATGGTAAAAGGAATGGGTGGAGCGATGGATCTCGTCGCCAGTGCTGAGAATATTATTGTTGCTATGATGCATACCAACAGAGCAGGTGCGTCTAAGTTGTTGAAATCATGTTCGTTACCTTTAACTGGTGTGGGTTGTGTAAAGAAAATTGTTACAAATATGGCGGTTATAGAGGTGACACCAAAAGGGTTTAAACTTTTGGAACGAGCTCCCGGAGTTTCAGTAGAAGCGATAAAAAATGCAACGGAAGGTGAATTGATTGTTGAAGGAGATATTCCTGAGATGAAATTGTAAAGACTTGAAAAACATTAAGTAAGAGCCGTTATAAAAAACGGCTTTTTTTGTGCGTAAATTCTTCATATTATATGTTAAATGTTAAAAATAAATGTATTTCATCGATTTATAATGTATTTAAGCTGATTAGATAAAAAATATATGTCATATTGCAGCATGCAAATGAAACTAATTTGTTAACCTGATTTTTATAACATAAACCGAAATTTACCTTTTTGCCCTAAATCTACCATAAATTACAGCTTATGAAAACTAAATCAAATCTACCAGAACCTACTTTAAATGAAGATCACGGATTTTCAGGATTAGAAAGCACTTTGGAGTTAGTCTCAAATGTTTTTAAATTAGCCAAAAGAGTATTCATGCTATAGTCCTTTTGGAATAGCATGAATAAGCTTTTTTGTGTAAGCTTGTTTGGGAGATGCATAGATAAGATCTGCCTCTCCAATTTCTTCAATTTTTCCGCGATTCATTACTAATAATTGATCGGCCATATATTTTACTACGGCTAAATCGTGAGATATAAATATATAGGTGAATCCAAATTGAGTTTTTAAATCATTTAGTAAATTTAATACTTGGGCTTGCACAGAAATGTCTAAGGCTGAAACAGACTCGTCACAAACAATTAGTTGCGGTTCTAAAGCAATGGTTCTTGCAATACCCACACGTTGGCGTTGACCTCCCGAAAACTCATGTGGGTAACGGTTATAAGCTGAAGCCTCTAAACCTACTTTTTCTAAAATAGTGATTACTTTTTCTTTTCGTGCAGTATTAGAACTACCAATATTATGCACAATCATAGGTTCGATAATAGCATTTCCTACAGTTAAACGTGGATTTAATGAAGCAAAAGGATCCTGAAAAATGATCTGAATATCTTTACGTATCTCTCGCATTTCCGAACGACTTAACTTAGAGATGTCTTTTCCCTTATATAAAATATGGCCAGCTGTAGCTTTATCTAACTGTAAAATAGCATTACCAAGAGTTGATTTTCCACAGCCAGATTCTCCAACTAAGCCTACAGTTTCTCCAGGGAAGACCTTAAAACTCACACCATCTACAGCCTTAAACTCTTGGTCTTTTGTAAACCATCCCGTTTTTGAGAAATAGGTTTTTTCCACATCAATCACTTCTAATAAAGCGTCTTGCGTATATAAGTTTTTATGATGTTCAGCTCTTTCGGTATCAGTAACAATAGTTTTGTTAACGTTATCAGTCATAAAATCTGAAATCGTTGGTAATTGTTTTAATCTGAATTCGGTTGATGGTCGTGCGCCAATCAATGCTTTTGTATAATTATGTTCTGGGCGATTGAATATTGTATCTGTGTTACCTTGTTCTACAATTTCACCGCGATACATCACTAGAACCCGATCAGCCAATTCTGAAACCAATGACAAATCGTGTGAGATAAATAACACGCTCATTTTTGTTTCAGTCTGAATGGTTTTCAGTAATTCTAAAATCTCTTTCTGAACGGTTACATCTAACGCTGTTGTTGGTTCATCTGCAATCAGCAATTTAGGTTTGCAAGCTATTGCCATTGCAATCATAACACGCTGTTTTTGGCCACCTGAGATCTCATGCGGATAAGCTTTATAAATGCGCTTTGGATTTGGTAATTTTACTTTTTCAAATAGATGTAATACTTCAGATTTTATTTCTGAAGTCGATAGTTTGAAGTGTTGTTGTAAGATTTCTTCAACTTGCTTACCACAACGCATGGACGGATTTAAAGAACTCATAGGTTCTTGAAAAATCATCGCAATGTCGTTTCCTCTAATCGCTTCGAATTCTTTTTCGGAAAGTTCAACGAGATTTTTATCTTCAAATAGAATAGAACCCGACGTAATTTTTGAAATCTGTTTAGGTAATAAACCCATTAAAGCCAAAGAAGAAATGGATTTACCAGATCCAGACTCGCCCACCACAGCTACAATTTCATTTGTTTCAATTTGATACGAAATGTCATTTATGATTTGTTTTTCAACCTTATCCTTATAGAAGGAAATCTGCAGTTGATTAACAGTGAGTAAGTTTACCATAATTAAAATTATCAATCTAGTGAGCTAAATTACACATGTTTTATTTCATTATCATGAAGCAATTCATCTCCGCGTAATCTTAAGAAAATTTGAGCCACAGCAATAGTATCTTTTTCGCAATACACAATAATACGATCTATTTCTTTTTCTTTGTAGTACACACGATATACTTCGCTGCCGTCAATATCATCTTTGGGTGATGGGATACCCAAAACATTAGTTAATAGTTTTAAAGAGGTGTAGGTTTTATAGTCGCCGAATTTCCAGAGCTCTAAAGTGTCTAGGTGTGGAACTTCCCATGGTTTTTTCCCGAAGAGATTCAGTTTGTATGGTAATTCTATATTATGAATAATCATACGTCTAGCGATGTAAGGAAAATCGAATTCTTTGCCGTTATGCGCGCACAGTAAATGTTTGTTAGAGCTAAAATGAGAAATTAATAAGGTTTTAAAATCTTTTAGAATTTTGATCTCGTCTCCGTAAAAAGACGTGACTCTAAAGGTTCGAGATTCTCCTTCCATTTTAAAATACCCAACAGAAATGCAAACTATTTTTCCGAATTCTGCCCAAATACCTGCTCTGTCGTAAAAAGCTTCTGCAGTATACTCGTCTTTACGTTGGTATCGCGATTTAGCTTCCCAAAGGCCTTGTTTTGTTTCGTCTAAATCGGAGAAGTGTTCTGTCTCAGGAACCGTTTCGATATCCAAAAAAAGAATATGTTCTAAGTTGAGTTTTGAAATCATAGTTATTAATTTTCTATATCTCAAAAAGATTTAAATAGTCTAAGAGATTTTAATAAGGTTATTTTTTCAGCATCGCATAAGCTTCATCAATATAAACATAAAAATCCGAAGGGAAAAAATTAACTTTTTCAGGACTTCTATGATGTCCTAATCTGACGATGATAATGTTATCTTCAGGGATCGTGATAACATATTGTCCTAAAATCCCAATCATAGCAAAAGTGTGTTTGTTATTATAGTTACTAACCCAAAAACCGTAACCATAAGGTTCTCCTTTGAATCTAGATTGCGTTGACTTTGCTACAAAAGTAGAGTCTAATATTTCTTTGCCATTCCATTTTCCGTGATCTTTATATAGCTTTCCAAAACGACCAAAATCGCGTGCATTACTAGAGATGCAACAAAAGGCTTTAGCTAGTTTATTTTCGTCGTCGTCTAATTGCCACAAGGCGTCACTTTGTGCTCCTAATGGCTTCCAAAAGCTTTCAGAAAGATAATCTGCCAATGGTTTTTTGGTCGCTTTTTTAATCACCATACCCAGAAGTTGCGTGCTTCCACTTAAGTATTCAAACTCTTTGCCTGGTGTTTTTACGACTTTCTGATTTAGAATAGTTTCTGCTAAATCATCATCGTAATTGGCTCTAGCGGTAATAGAAAACGGACTTGTATACGATTCAACCCAGTCTAGGCCAGACGACATGGAAGATAGGTCTCCAACGGTTGTTTTTGTGCCTTCAAATTCTGGAAAAAAATCACTAATTGGTTGGTCTAAGTTTTTTATATAACCATCCATAATTGCTTTACCAAGTAGAGCTGAGGTGATACTTTTAGCCATTGAAAATGAATTAGTTTTAGAATCTTTACTGTAATCTTCAGCGTATTTTTCATAAAAAATACTATCATTTTTTATAATTAAATAAGCGATTGTTCCATACTTTTCATTTAATACTTGTAATCGGTCAGTAGCATCTGTGGAGTTGTACTTTTTGTGTAATGGCCATGTATCTGTTGTGGGACCTTTCTTAATTGTGTCATTTTCAAAATAAGGATAATCATCAATAAATGCTGTAGAATGACCTGTGAAATAAACGACACGTATACCTTTTAATATATAATCGTAATCAAAAATATATGAGGCAATTACAAGCACACCGATAATTCCGATGAACCATTTTAGTAGTTTTTTCATGATTTTATTTAGTTAATAGTTAATTCTTTTCGCTTCTTTAGTTTTTCCTTATAAAAAGCTTTGTTGGCGATATAAATAGTCTTTTTAAAAGTAGCAATAATATGTTGTTCGTCATCTACTAAATTCATGGTTTTAATAATATCAACCTCACTCGTTTCACTAACCGATTGTTTTATAGTTTCAATCTCTTCTTTTGTAAATATAAATTCGCCATAAATTGTAGTTTTACCAGGTTTTTTATAGCGTGCTTCAACAGATTTATCCCAAACCACAAAATCATTACCTAATATTTGAATGAGTTGAATCATATAAATAGGATCTGTTGCAGACAACATGCTACCACCAAAAATAGAACCTGCGTAGTTGCGGTTTTTCCAACTTGGTTTTAATCTAATTTTCACAAAAAACAAATCGTCGCTAACCTCAATAAGTTTAGCTGTAGATCTACGGTACATTGGAGACCAATTGAACCCGTATTTGTATATCGTAGAGGTTTTAAAAAAACGTTTTAAAAATTCAGTGGCTATTTTATACATTAAAATAAGGATTGTTGTTTGTACTCACTTTCGTGGTTAAGTAACCATTGTTTTCTGTATAAACCACCAGCATAACCGGTTAAACTTCCATCGCTTCCAATGACTCTGTGGCAGGGCACAATAATCCAAAGCGGGTTTTTACCATTGGCACTAGCAGCAGCTCTTATAGCTTTTACGTCGCCTAATTGTTTAGATAATTGTAAATAAGTTATCGTTTTTCCAAAAGGAATGGTTTCTAGGGCTTTCCATACTTTTTTTTGAAAAGTAGTACCTTCAGGATTTAGTTTTAAATCGAAAGTTTTACGTTTGTCATTGAAGTATGCTTTCAGTTGAATGACGCAATCTAGTAAAGCTTCAGGAATTGAATCTGATAATTCTTCTTGCGTATCTACTATTGAAACCGAGGAGATACCATTGTCGTTTCCAACGATTTTGGCATGTCCAAGAGGTGTTTCAATATAGCAAAATTGCATTAATTTTATTCTTTATCATTCTCAATGATACCCAAGCGTTTTGCTCTAGATTCCCAACTTTTTCGGGCTAGCATTTGTAAGTCAGAGACATTATCACTTTCATCCATAATTTCTAAACCAAGAAGTGTTTCTATAACATCTTCCATAGTTACTAAGCCGCTTACAGATCCATATTCGTCAACGACTAAGGCTAAATGATTTCTACTTTCTACAAGTTGCTCAAATAAGGTAGGGATAGGTAAGCTACGATTTACAATTATAATGCTTCTCTTTATATCGGCTAATAATTTTGATCCGTTACCCAAAGCCATTTCTTTAAAGACTTCAGCCTTTAAAACGATACCAGTGATGTTATCGGCATCTTCTGTATAAACAGGAATTCTCGAAAATCTAACATTAGAATTGGCTGTAAAAAATGCTTCAACCGTCATGTTTTCATTTTCAGTTTTCATTACAGTTCTAGGTGTCATCACATCTTTAGCGTGTACTTCCTTAAAATTTAGTAGATTTTTAATGACTTTACTTTCATTTTCTTCAAAGACACCTTCTTCTTGGGCAATTTCGGCCATGGCAGCAAAGCTTTCTCTGTTTAATACACTGCCGTGCCCTTTTCCTCCAATTAACTTGGTGGTTAGCTGTAGTATCCATAATACGCCAGTATATTTTAGTGGAAATATTAAGATATTAAGTGCTTTTGAAGTAAAATTAGATAACTGTTTCCAATAAGTAGCGCCAACTGTTTTAGGTATAATTTCAGAAGCTACTAATATAAGAATGGTCATAATCGTAGATACGATCCCTACCATTAAATCTTCTGTAAATGGAATACCTAACACTGATCTTTCAGTAGAACCATAAAGTTCGGCGTAAGCTACTTTAGCTTGCACACCCACTAATATGGCTCCAACAGTGTGTGCAATGGTGTTTAATGTAAGAATGGCAATTAAAGGACGATCGACATCCTTTTTTAATTCTTCTAATTCAACGGCATAAGCTTTGCCTTCTTTCTTTTTTATATTAATAAAAGTTGGTGTAATACTTAAAAGTACAGCTTCTAGTATAGAACATAGGAATGAAAAAAAGATGGAAATGACAGCGTAAAAAATGAGTAAGCCCATTAATAAATAAAAATTTAGATATGGCTAAGTTACAAAATGAATGTTGAATTGTAGATATATTTTATTTAGCTTCCAATAATCGACAATAAATTACTTCATATCTAAAAATACTCCTATACTGTATGATGGGTTTGCCGCAATAATTTTTCCACTTAAAAATGAAGCATAATTAAATGAGACGCCTAATTTTTTTGTTAAGTAATACGAAACTTCTCCACCTAAGCCAACATATTCGATGTTGTTAGCAAATATGCTTCCTTGTGAATTTTGAGCATTTAAACTTCCGTTGTGTAAAGATTGAACCGTATTTAACCTTCCTATTAACCAAAATTTATCCTTAATTAACTGCGTTCCTAACTCTAATCCTGTGGTTAATTGATCTGAAAAATCATTAGTTCTATTATTAAAACCGAAATATAATTTTCCATAAAAAGATTGGTTGTACAACTTGAATGATTTCCCTAAGTTAAGCTGTAATAATTGGTTAAATTCTCCATCACCTGTTTGAAAACTACCATCAGAGCCTCCTTCACTTTTTCCTGTCGGTAATCCTAATTTTAACGAGGCAGATAAAGCCCAAGAATTTTTATTAAAAATGCCGTAATTAACACCTAAATCTATATCTCCAATAGAATTTATAGCTTCACCTTCGGTTAAAACTTGTCCTGTTGTTCCGGAAACAGCATCGTTTTGAGTTGTTCTAGCAAAAAAAGGAATGTATGCAATTAAATCCCATTTTTTAGTCAGGCCATATTGCCCGTAAAAATTAAAATTAAAATTTGTTCTGGTAGCATTAGGGTCTTTATCTCCTGTATCTGTGTAATGTTCATCAGATTCTAAATACCATGCCGAAACTTTATAATAGCCTTTACCTTTATCTTTTGTCCATTGAGAGAAAGAAAATTGAAAACCTAGAATTATGATTGCTAATGTAGCAACTGATTTTTTTATAGTCATTGTAATTGTCTAAAATGAATTAATCTAATATTTCGCCTGTTCCTACTTTTACTCCAAATGGTTGACACCAATAAAGTAAATATGTGTAATCGTTAATATTGGTATCAGGAATAACGTAGCTGTGAGCACCATTAAAAACACTAACAGGTCCTATGCTATACGCACCAGAAATAGAGTTGGGATTATTAGTTAAGTATAAATATAAGCCTGGTAAACTTGTTGTAGCTTCATAATCACTGTTTACTGAAATTAGTAAATCGTTTGAGTTATCTTGTGCTTCTATTGTAAATGTTCCTGTTAATAAGTAGCTACTAGTCGTTACAATGGTTCCCGATTTAATTATGGGTTCTTCAATAATTACTGTACCATCCTCAGAGATAGTTACCGGAAAACTTTCTATTAATGATACATCGTTATTTTGAACACTTGCAGATATTGTTGTTGTGCCCTCAGCAACTGCAGTCAATAAGCCAGAAGTATTAATTGTAGCACTACTAGTGTTAGAACTGTTCCATGTTATGGTAGTTTCTTCTTCAATGCCAATGGTATTAAAATAAGTTGCATTAAATTGATAGGTTTCAAGAACAGGTAAAGAACTAATAGGATTAATAATTCTTAATTCAGGTTCTACAAAATCATTAATAATATCTTCACCAATACAACTTGTGAATAATATAAATAATGACATTAAGAAATATGTACACTTTCTAATCATAACTAAAAGATTTATGAAGAGGTGGTCTACAATATTTTGAAGTACTTACAAAAAACTGTTAAATATTTAATTATTTTTCAGAATTTGTTTTGTGTATTTATGAAATACGTAATTTTTAATATTGATAATCAATAGGTTAATGGTGTTTGACAGGTTCATTCTAAAAATATTAAAAAAAACTCAGTTTTAGAAATAACGTTAAATTCCTAATTGATTGAATCCAAATTAATAACGAAAGAAGAGATTATAAGTGTCTGGTAACTTTGTTCTACAAGAAAACTGATGAGATTTACCCAATCAATGTCTCCACATTCATGACAACCTTTCGACTACGCTAAAAATGACAAATTAATATAAAATTTAATGCTTATTTATCCACTAATAATTTTAACCACATCCTTAGCAAAATAACTAGCAATAATATCAGCACCAGCACGCTTAATAGACGTTACTTGTTCCATCATTACCGCATCATGGTCTAACCAACCTTTTTCGGCAGCTGCTTTTAGCATAGCATATTCGCCAGAAACTTGGTAAACAGAAATAGGAATATCAAAACTGTTCTTAATATCGCGTACAATATCTAAGTAGCATAAACCTGGTTTTACCATTACAATATCTGCACCTTCATTAATATCCATTTCGGTTTCTCTAAGCGCTTCTTCTCTGTTCGCAAAATCCATCTGATAGGTTTTTTTATCCTTTGGAATATCAACCACATCTACAGGTGCAGAATCCAATGCATCTCTAAAAGGCCCATAAAAAGCAGAGGCATATTTTGCCGAATAGCTCATAATACCAACATCGATAAGGTTAGATTGGTCTAAGGCTTCTCTAATACCAATAATTCTACCATCCATCATATCACTTGGTGCAACAAAATTGGCACCAGCTTCTGCGTGAGACAAACTCATTTCGGCTAAAGCTTCAACCGTAGCGTCGTTTATAATTTTTCCACCTTCTACAATTCCATCGTGTCCGAAAGCTGAATAAGGGTCTAAAGCCACATCAGTCATAACTAACATATCTGGGCAAACCTCTTTTACCGTTTTAATAGCACGTTGCATTAAACCATTCGGATTCCAAGCTTCAGTGCCTTTATTATCTTTTAATTTGTCATCTACTTTTACAAAAAGTAAAACCGATTTTAAACCTAAATTCCAAAGTGTTTTTACTTCGTCTTTTAATAAATCTAAACTAAAACGATAGTAATTTGGCATCGATGCAATTTCTTCTTTTACACCTTTGCCTTCCACCACAAAAAGTGGCACTAAAAAGTCGTTTGGTGTAATGTAAGTTTCTCTAACCAAACTTCTGATTGCTTCGTTGGTTCTTAGTCTTCGATTTCTTCTAATTGGAAACATATTTTATGCTTTTTTAGACCAACTAGGTTTTTGAAACCTGCTAGGTCATTAAGGTCTTTATGATTACTTTTTTCAAATACAAAGTTAACGATTTAAACCCATTTTAGAGTGCTCAAATCCTTAGATGATTTAGAATTTATTTTTCCATGGCGAAGCTACCAAGCCGAACTTTTAAAGCACTTTAGTAGTCATATTGCAGATAACCATTTTCATGTTTATAATGCTTTAAAGGAAGTTACAAAAGAGGTTATGATTTGGAAGTGATGATTTTCAAAGACCTGCTAGGTTTGAAAAACCTGCTAGGTCTGGTTGCTTATCTACTTAATCCTAAGTAATACCAAGAATTATCTTCTTTTACAAAAGCCGATTTTTCATGGATTACATCTACTTTTCCGTTTTCGAAAAAATAGGCACTAAAATTAACTGTTCCCTCAATATCGTCTTTAGTACCTTCTGAAGTTTCTAATACTTCTAGCCGAATCCATTGTACAGATTTTGCCCATTTTACAATCGCTTTTTTCTCTTTTATTGGTCGTGTGGATTTGTGATGAGTAGCCATTAAATAATCGCCATTGGCAAGGACAAAAGCGGAATATCTAGAACGCATGAGTTGTTCGGCTGATTCTGTTTTTCCATTGTTGAGATGGAAACCTTCGCAGCAATTTTGGTAAGTTTTATTGGTTCCGCAGTAGCAATTCATGGTTGAATTTAAGATATTTCTCTGATTGATACCTACAAGGCTCTGGAAACCTTGCAGGATTTAAGTTAGTTATGGAATGATATATGTCTTTAGTTAATAGACCTGCTAGGTTTTTAAAACCTGCTAGGTCTTAGTTAGGCTAATTTGGTGTAACAGTTTCCCCTTTGGGGATTAAGGGGCTTCTTACACCCAATCCACAGGATTTTGCAATACTTTAATCAGTTTTTCCTCTTCGCTTCCAGCTTCAGGATGATGGTCGTAAACCCATTGTACGTGTGGTGGTAAACTCATTAAAATACTTTCAATTCGTCCATTAGTTTTTAACCCGAATAATGTGCCTTTATCATGCACCAAATTGAATTCTACGTAACGTCCTCTTCTAATTTCTTGCCAATCACGTTGTGCTTTGGTGTAGTCTAAATTTTTTCGTTTTTCAACAATTGGGACGTATGCTTCTAAGAAACTGTCGCCAACTTCGGTAACAAAATCATACCAGTTTTGCATGCTCATTTCATCTGTAGCTTTACAATAATCAAAGAATAAACCACCTAAACCACGACCTTCATTACGGTGTGCGTTGTAGAAGTATTCATCGCAACGTGACTTGTATTTTGGGTAAAATTCTGAATTATGCTTATCGCAAGCTGTTTTACAGGTCTGATGAAAATGTTTGGCATCCTCTTCAAACAAATAATACGGCGTTAAATCTTGTCCGCCACCAAACCATTGGTCTACAATGTTGCCGTCTTTATCATACATTTCAAAATAGCGCCAATTCGCGTGAACTGTCGAAACCATTGGATTTGTAGGATGTAACACTAGACTTAGTCCACAAGCAAAGAAATCGGCATCTTCTACGCCAAAATATTTTTGCATTGAGTCTGGTAATTTTCCATGAACGCCAGAGATATTGACACCTCCTTTTTCAAAAACGTTACCATTTTCTATGACGCGTGTTCTTCCGCCTCCTCCTTCTGGTCGTTTCCAAATGTCTTCTTGGAATTTAGCTTTACCATCTACTTCTTCAAGTTTAGATGTAATGGTGTCTTGCAATTGGTTGATGTAGTTGAAGAATTTATCTTTCATTGAAGACCTAGCAGGTCTAGAATCATCATCGTATTCCATATTTAATTCTTTCGATATTTTATTATTATGTGTTGCTCCAAAGTTTTCTATATCATCAAATAAACCGATTATATACGATTTTTTTGGACTAATTAGTGTTTCACTTTTAGAAAAGAATGCACTAAATGAAGAAAATCTATAGGTTTTAAAATCGTCGACTATGTTATGATTTTCAGGATTTCTATGAATATATAAAATGAGTTGTTTTAAATAGTCTTCATCTTTAATTTGTTTTCTTTTGAACGGTCTTTCAAACAAAGCGCCTGTTCTTGAATTTTGTTTATTAAAAGCCTTAGTATAAGCATTGAATAAATTTGAAAAAGCTTGATTAACGTCTTTGGTTTCTGAAGTAACTTCAATCGCGAAATGGAAATGATTATTCAGTAAACAATAGGCTAAAATATTAATCTTCGGGCTTAAATACTTAGTTACTAACTTTAGAAAATAAGCCATATTATTTTCATCTTGAAAAATAGTTTCACTATTGATTCCACGATTATAAATATGATAGTAATTCTCTTTTTTTAGTAATTCCATAATTTAGTTTAAAATTTTTAGACCTGCTAGGTTTTTAAAACCTGCTAGGTCTATCATTCGGGTTAATACCTGCTAGGTCTTAGATTCTAATTCATATAACTCCATATTCAAAGCTTCCTCTCCAATTGGTGTAAACTCATTAATCAATGTTTTTACCCACTTAAAATTATTTTTTAAAGCAACATTCACGCTTGCTAAATTATCTTTATGTGCTATGATTTGAAGCGTTTCTAAACCTAAATCATCAAAAGCATATTGAGATAGATGTTTAATAGCTTTAGAGGTAAAACCATTTCCTTCAAACGTATAATCAATACAATAGGCAAATTCGCCTTGCTTGGTTTCCCAATTGAGCTCTTTGAGATAGATTAATCCGGCAAGTTCTCTGGTTTCAGAATGTTTTAATGTGAATAGAAATTCATCTTTGTTTTTAAAGGCTTTCACTTTCGCTTCTACAAAATAATTAGATAATGTTGGGTTGAGATTTTGCTCTAAAGTTTTAGGAAAATAGCGTTTTAATCGGTCTTCATTGGCAACACAGAAATTACAAACTTTCCAAGCGTCTCCGCTATGGATTGGATTAATCTCGAAACCGTTAAATTGAGCAATCATTACACTATTACTATATTTTGATTTAGCGTTTTTTCTTGTTCAATTAATTTTACGGTATTAAGCGAAGAGGCTGTAACACTCATTGGTAATACTAAAATGACTCCAATTACAGGAATTAGTAAAAATAGCATAAAAACAATTCCGTTACCTATGGCAATACCTTTATGTCGGCCAACAAATTTTACACTTTCTCTGTATTTATAATGACGCTCTAAAGTATAATCCATATTTCCAAAACCTGCGTAATAGGCTTGTAATAGGAATAATAAAGCTGTCGAAAATATATTCACTACTGGAATAAACTTTAATAACAATAATGGAATAGTAAACAGAAGTTCTTTGCCTAAATTTCTAATGTTTATTCTGATGCCTCGCCATAGTTGTTCTTGAAACGTGGTGTTTCTATGATTGTGAGGTTTTATTCCTGTTAAATGATGTTCTATTTTTTCAGAAACCGGACTCATAAATGGCGCAGAAAATGCCATGATGATGTGTTTATACAGAATTAAGCCAATTGCAATAACAACGATGCCGCCTATAAAGGTTGAAATAGATGTGAACGTTTCTTTTCCCCAATCCCAAAACCAAATTTTTGCGATAAAACGACCAATATTATCTGATAATCCGTAAGCAGATAATCCTATAATAAATGCTGTTACAACACTGATTATTATAGGAATTGCGAAGTATTTCCAAAGTTTTAATTTTGAAATTAACGCCAAAGTTCCTGTGTAGGCTTGGATGCCTTTTAATATGTTCCTTATCATATTATTGTTTTTGATGATGCTTACTTAAAAGACGCAATAACAGGCTTTAAGTTACAATAATTGATGACTAAACTTGCTATGCTTTAAAAGTTCATTTTCAAAATTAAGAATATAAACACTTTTTTAAAATGAATAAGCCGCCTGAGTTTGAGTTCCTTCCCAATTGGGAAGGCTAGGATGGGCTTTTATATTCTTTTACAGCATCAATAAATGCCTTAGCGTTCTCCAAAGGGATATTTGGTAAAATACCATGACCCAAATTAACGATGTATTTATCTTTTCCGAATTCATTTATCATTTGGGTCACCATTTTCTTGATTTCTGCAGGTGGCGAAAATAATCGGGTTGGGTCAAAATTACCTTGTAACGTAATATTTCCTCCTGTCAGATATCGTGCGTTTTTTGCTGAGCATGTCCAATCGACACCTAAAGCTGAAGCTCCAGATTTTGCCATCGAATCTAATGCAAACCAACAGCCTTTACCGAAAGCGATCACTGGTGCATCGTCTTTTAAGGCATCAATAATTTGTTGAATATATTGCCAAGAAAATTCTTGATAATCTACAGGCGACAACATGCCTCCCCAAGAATCGAATACTTGCACAGCATTACAACCTGCTTTTACTTTTTCCTTTAAATAGGCGATGGTTGTATCTGTAATTTTTTGTAATAATTGATGCGCAGCAATCGGATTTGTAAAACAAAACTCTTTAGCTTTATCAAAGTTTTTAGAGCCTTGCCCTTGCACACAATAACATAAAATGGTCCATGGCGAACCAGCAAAACCAATCAATGGAATTTCATCGTTTAGTTTTTCTTTAGTGGCTTTAATAGCTTCGTAAACGTAGTTTAAAGCGTCTTTTACATCAGGAACAATTACATTATCGACATCCTTTTGAGAGCGCACAGGATTTGGTAAATAAGGTCCAAAGTTTGGTTTCATCTGTACCTCAATATTCATCGCTTGAGGAATCACTAAAATATCTGAAAACAAAATAGCAGCATCCATGCCGTAACGACGAATCGGTTGAACTGTAATTTCACTTGCTAATTCTGGTGTTTGGCAACGTGTAAAGAAATCATATTTTGCTTTGATTTCCATAAACTCTGGTAAATATCTACCTGCTTGGCGCATCATCCAAACTGGTGGACGTTCTACTGTTTCGCCTTTTAATGCTCTAAGGAATAAATCGTTTTTTATCATGTTTCTGTCATTCCTGCGAAGGCAGGCTATTTTTTAATTATTCTTTCAAAAAACACCCCTAAAGTCCCCTCAAGGGGACAATTTATAGATTTGAAATTGAGTAAACTGATAATATTTTGTTCATTTTGACAATAAGATTTTTATTATAAACCTCTAAAGTTTAAAAGAACAATTGTCCCCTTGAGGGGACTTTAGGGGTGTAATATTATATGTAATGTTTATTCACCAACTCCACAACACTCTCAACCAAAGGTACCTTAGCAACTCTTACATCTTCAAAATACTTTTTGGCTTCGGTTGCAGTGGTTTCGCCAATACAAAATGCAATACCTTTGGCTTTGTTTTGCTTTAAGAAACTTTGTACTGTAGATGGACTGTAAAACATCACACCATCTAAATCGCCTTCTACTTTTTCGGCATCGAACTTTGTTTCGTAAGCTTCAACCTCGTTGACTTTTATATTGTTTTCTGATAATATATCTGGAATAGTATCTAGTCTTAAATTACTACAAAAATAGGTCACTTCTGTACCATCTATATATTCTACCATATAATTGGCTAAATCTTTGGCGTATTGCTCAAAGTGCTTCACTTTACCGATGCGTTTTTCAACCATACGTTTGGTTTTTCGACCTACACAATAAATATTTTTGAATTGTAATTCTGGTGCTGAAAAGTTAGTTAGTAAGGCTTCAACAGCATTTTGACTGGTGATTATAACATTTTCAATTTCATTTCTAATGATACTTTTATTTAATCGGTTAGGATTAATTTTTATAGCATCGTTACTTTGAGCGACAACAGCATCATGAAACTTAGCAACTTGGTCGTTAGTTAGTTTTTTGGTAGAATATATATTAGTGATTTTATCGCCTTGTGTTAATTCGTCAATTAGAACTTTACCTCCTTTACCAATAATATAATCGGCACAAAATTCAGCAACTTCGTCATGTTTTCCTAAAGGTACCACTTTAGTAACTTCTATTTTCTTACTACCATCTTTACTTAAAAGAATACCTTTAAAATTAACTTCTTCCTCTTTGTTGATATAGCAAATAGCGCCAATTGGTGCAGTACATCCACCTTCTAAACGGTTAAGGAATTCACGTTCAATTGAGGTACAGATTTGAGTGACTTCGTCATTAATTTCTGAAAGAATTTCTCTTGTTTGTTCGTCTGATTCTAGAGCTGTCACCATTACAGCGCCTTGTGCTGGAGCAGGAATCATCCAACTTAAATTAATGGAGTTTTCTGGTGTAATGCCTAAGCGACCTAATCCTGCACCTGCAAATATGGCTCCATTCCAATCTTCATTAGTTTCTAGCTTTTCTAATCGAGAATTTACATTGCCTCGTAAGCCTACAATGGTATGCGTTGGGTAGCGATTAAGCCATTGTGCGCGTCGTCTTAAGCTTCCGGTGGCTATAATGGCATCTCTGGCAGATAAGAACTCTTCATTATCTTTGAACACTAGAGTGTCATTGATGTTTCCACGTTTTAAAACTGCAGCTTGTACAATACCTTTTGGTAAAACAGTTGGCACATCTTTTAACGAATGTACAGCAATATCAATACTGCCATTGAGCATGGCAATATCTAAAGTTTTAGTGAAAATTCCTGTGATACCAAGTTCGTATAAAGGTTTATCGAGAACTAAATCTCCTGTTGATTTTACAGGTACAAGAACTGTTTTATGACCTAAATGTTCAAGTTGAGATTGAACGGTTTTTGCTTGCCACATAGCGAGCTGGCTGTCGCGTGTGCCAATGCGAATTATTTTAGACATTATCGGTAGTTTCTAACTGAAATATTTTTTTGATAAGCTCTATGCTTTCATCTGAAGTATTGCCATCTTCTCTAAGATGGTGAGCAAATTGATTGGTGATTTTTTGAATGATATTATTACTAATCAATTCGGCTTGATCCTCATTAAAATCAGCGATCTTTTTACGCTGATTATTGAGTTCAGAGTTCTTTAAATCGGTCAGCTTGTGCTTTATAGCTTGTATGGTTGGTACAAATTTTAACGTATCTAACCAAGCATTAAACTCTGCTGTAATTTCTAAGATTATGGCTTCTGCAGCAGGTATAAATGATTTGCGTTTTGCTAATGTATCATCAGTGATTTTAGCTAAATCATCTAAATGAACCAAGGTAATATTAGAGAGATCTCTAATATCTTCATTGACATTCTTAGGAATGGATAAATCTAGAACCAATAAAGGCTGATCTGTTGAAATTAAAGATTTATAAACTGTAGGGTTTTGAGCACCTGTGGCAACAATAACAATATCTGAAGCATTAAGTTCTTGTGGTAAATTTTCGTAATCTTTTACAACTAGATTGAATTTACCCGCAACTTCTTCTGCTTTTGTTTTAGTTCTATTGATTAAGGTAATATGAGAATTCTTAGTGTGTTTTACTAAATTTTCACAAGTGTTACGCCCAATTTTTCCTGTTCCAAAGAGTAAAATATTTTTTTCAGAAATATTTTTAACATGCTTCATGATATACTGAACTGAAGCAAAAGATACTGATGTTGCACCAGAAGATAATTCCGTTTCGTTTTTTATACGTTTACTGGCTTGAATAACCGAGTTGACTAAACGCTCTGTAAATGAATTGAGCATGCCCAGATCTTTAGAGGCTCTTGCTCCTGCTTTAAGCTGAAATATAATTTCAAAATCACCTAAAATCTGACTGTCTAAACCAGAACCGACACGAAACATGTGGTTAATGGCATCCTTGTTTTTGTGAACGTAGGCAACATCTTGAAATTCTTCAACAGTGCCTTTAGTGTTGTCGCATAACAGTTGAATGAGTTGGTATGGATGCTCTGCAAAGCCGTACATTTCTGTGCGGTTACACGTTGAGACCACTAAAAGACTCTCTACTCCGTTTTGTTTTGCTTGTGTCAAAACATTTTGTTTAGCCGTATCGCTTAAACTAAAATGACCACGCACTTCCGCATCAGCTTTTTTATAGCTGAGACCTATAGCGTAAAAATATTTGCTTCTGTTTGGCATGTGTCGCTTTACTCGTTTACCTGACTTTGGAAAGTAACAGCGCAAATGTAATTTTGATATTTATAAAAAAACAACGCTAGAGGAACTTAAAGTATCGTTTCGGGTTTTTTAGTATTGATTTTCATTAAAACGTGATAAATATCATACTTTTGTAGTAAAATCAAGGGCTTTTTGGGCTTTTGTTTAGAATCAATCTAAATAAAATAAAAATGAATTTAGAAAAATCGGATTCAAAAAGTATCGCTACAAGAACTTTTGAAGAAACGTCTATTGAAGAAGGCTTCATTGTGTTGATCCATAAAAATGAAACGGATGCCGTAGAAAATCTTGAACGTGAGATTGATAACAGTTATATTCAATTTCATTTTTGCACCAAGGGCACAGCGGTATTTAAATTTAATCAAGGGAGTTACACGCTTAATATAGATGAAGAAACCTCCTTGTTGCTATACAATCCACAACGAAATTTACCTATTCATCTAGAAATTCAACCGCATTCTTGGTTAGTGTCCTTAGTGATTTCTATTAAAAAATTTCATGGCTTGTTTTCTGAAGATGCTAACTACGTCACCTTTTTAACGGATGATAATAAAGATAAAAAGTATTATAAGGATGGGAAAATTTCACCGTCTATGGCAGTGGTTTTAAATCAGCTCATTAGTTTTAATCTCAATAACTCAATTAAACCCTTGTATTTTAAGGGCAAAGCTTACGAATTATTAAGTCTATTTTTTAACCGAAGTGAAGATGCCGATATTGAACAATGTCCGTTTTTAGTGGATGAGGTGAATGTGGCAAAACTTAAAAAAGCCAAAGATATTATGATTGCTAATATGGCTGAGCCACCAACCTTACAAGAGCTAGCAGATGAAATCGGTTTAAGCTTGAAAAAGTTAAAAGAAGGGTTTAAACAGATTTATGGTGATTCGGTGTTTAGTTTTTTGTTTGATTATAAAATGGAAGTAGCTCGTAAGCTCTTAGAATCTGGTAATTATAATGTTAATGAAGTAGGTTTAAGAGTGGGTTACAGCACAGGTAGCCATTTTATTGCCGCTTTTAAAAAGAAATTTGGGACGACGCCTAAGAAGTATATTCAGGCGTCGAGTTAAACTTAATAATCATAATACCCATTGTTGTTACTTGCTGTCACACGTTTACGGTCTTTATAAATCGTTAAATTCAGAATTTCCGCATACTGTTCATCTATTTCTTTGGTTTTGTCTATGATGGTACCATAATTTTCAGATTTAGAATAGTAGTCTACAACCAATTGATTTGGGTCTCTTGGTTTAATAAAAGAGATATAATGTAAGGCTTCAGTCTTACCAGAGTATTCATCGTCTTTGTCAATTTTAAAGACATAGATTTCGGCATTTTTTCCTTTATCGGTTACAAAATCGCGCTTAAATAGAAAGGCAATAGAGTCTTTTTCTTTTTCGAAATTAGTGTCAGACAAGAGTTTCGATTTGGCAAATTGTAGCTGATTAATATGAGTAGATTTTAGTTTGCTCAAAAGGTGAGCTTCATCTAATTTTTCTAAAAGTAAATATTGGTTTTCTTCATCCTTAATTAACTTGTCTGTTAATAGAGCAGGAATCGCTTCGTTTTCTTTAGTTAATAATACGTAGTACTTTACAAGCGCATTGGTATCATCGACATTTAGTAATTTTTTAAAGAAATCTTGAGCTTTGCTTTCCTTTCTATATGGAAAAATCAACCTTACATAGGTCGCTAAATTATGAGAGTATGAGTTGTAGCCGTAGTTATTGTGGTTTCCTAATGTGCGTTTTATTTCCATTTTAGCATCATTTATCAACTGACTTTTATACTTTTTATAGGTTTTTGGTTTTACCAATCCGCTGTCTTTTACCTTTGCTAATAAGGTGTAAAGGGGTTGTTTATATTCTGAAATGGTGCTGTATTCTAATATTTTAGGAAATAAAGATGCTTTTAACGCTAATGAGTCTTTTCTATTGTAATTATAAAACATTCCGCCTACACTTCCTAGAGGTAAATCGCGCTCCATAAGTTCTAATGCGATTTTATAATTTTCTTTTTTATTTGAATCTAACAAGCCTTCTAAAATAGCTGTTTGAGTTTGAGGGTCGGAATAACTATCGTGATAGAGCTGTTTTATAAATGGTAAATTGTTTTTTAAATCGATTTTAATAAGTTGTTCTACGAGATAGGATTTAATGTTTAGTCGTTCTTTGTCAAATTCAAAGTCTTTAAGAACTGCAACAATATCTTTACTATTATGTTTTTTGAATTTAATGAGGTCGTAAGCTTCAAAAACCAAACTGTCATTAGCCTGTAGTGCTTTAAAAAACAAATTGGTTTTATCGGTTAAAACACTTTTACCGAATATCGTGTCTTTTGGAGTAAAGGATTCGTAGAATTCGGTAACAAACGAAGATGGACCACTAACAGAATCTACTAATGTTTTTAGTTCGTAAAGCACACCTTCTTTTAAGATGTTTTTTACTAAAACGTGTTTGGCACTTAGTGAGTCTGAATAGGTAAATTGATGTGTGTAAATCTCACCTTTTTTTGAAGAAAAGCGCTTGCTAATGCGGTAAGCCTTTTCAGACTTGTAGTATTTTGATTTGTAATTGATTTTATCTTCTAAATTTTTCCATAGACTATCTACATTGTGAAACATTTGTAAATCGTGAAACTTAGTTCTGGATATTGAAATTTCTTCATTGGCATTTGTAGAATAAACGGTTTCATTTAGGGTCTGTTCATAATCCTTTGCTTTTTTGCCGTTGTAATTGTAAGGATTTGGTAGTGGTGCTTTCCCATTTGTTTTTACTGAAAAATGTAAGGTGGTATCCTTAACGATTTCAAATCCGGAATAGTCTGTTTTATTAAATGTAAAAGACTTGAAAAACTGAGATTTATCGGCTTCATTAGTGCCAACATAACCCAATAAGTAGTAGCTGCCATCTTTTACAATGGTTTTTAAATAGAGTCTTTTGTTACTGTCTTGGTCTAAAATGGCATTAGATTCATAAGTTCTGTAATCGCCTGCTTTAAAACCACCTTCGGCTTCTGTTAGCTTGTAATTTTTATATAAGGCATGATGAAAGTATTTGGCTTCAAAACTATCTTCTTCAATATAGGTAAGGTCGTTTAAAACGGCTTCTTCAACAAAATAATAAGCATCATTTTTATAGCCTTCGAGCAGCTTCTTTCCGTAATTGTGCATATTACTAGTAATGTAATAATTCGGAAATTCAACTTGAAATTTTTTCTTCGGTGATACAAATAATGTTGTACTGTCGGAAGGTTGCTTTAGGGTTAACGAATTGAATATTTTAGCCTCATGTTGCAGCACAAAATCGCTTCGGCCTGCAAATTTTATAATAATTATTTCTAGAGGTGTTTCATAAATATGATACTTCTGAAACTCACCTTTTTTTGTTTTATTAACGATGCTAATTCCGGGATAAGGTTGTGTTAAGGCTTCTTTTTTAATAATATCACCTGGAATGTCTTCGTATAATAAATGGTCGATATCTTTAAGTGCAATGTTGGTTTTATTATTAGGCAAATAGGTAAATCTGCTAATTCTATTTAGTGTTAAATAGGCGCCATTAGTCATGTCTGGATCTAAGTAATATTTTTGACCACCATAAGAAAATTCACGTAGCTCATCATAAGTATTAATACTTAGAAAGCCATCTGGAGTGTTGTGGATTTTAAGTTCTGGTGTTACAAAAAGACTATCGAGTTTCGTTTTCTCCGTTTTGCTGTACTCGGTTTGTGCAGAGGTTAAGGCTTTAACGGTATAACCTCTTTGGCGTAACATATTAATCATGCCATGTTCTCCTGGTAGGTGTGCGGCTCCAACTCCGGCAAATACGGATTGTGTTGGCATTAATTTTATGAGAGAAACGACCATATTTTCATTTCGGATATAGAGCATATTTTCTCTAAAGAATTCGGTGTTTACACCAGCTCCTATAGAATCTAACAAGTCTAAGTTTCTGTCGCGATACAAGTTTTCTTGAATTAAATAGGCATTTTCTTTAGCGTATAGTTTTTGAAGCCAAGGATCTAATTCTTTTTTGTTAGCGTTATATGCGGCTTTTGTAGTTAAGTATCGGGATTCTTCTAAATCTTCTAAAGCATATATTTTTTTGTTGTTTTTCTTTCCAGCTTGAAAAATAAACATGTCTAAATACGTTTCTTCTTCAAAATTATCTGAAGACCCACTTTTTCTGTACAAATAAGCATTTACTGCATTGTTATCCATACGAACCGAACCTCTTATTGCCATTTCTTCGGGATGGGTGAGCTTAAAGAGGTTGGTGTAAAAATCTTCGTTATAATTATTGTAAGCTGCCATTTGGCCTTGCATCATGTCGTAGTTAAAACCTGGCCATGTGGTTGGATCAGATTCTAAAGCTATGCAATCGCTGTCATTTAAAGCTTTGTAAAACACATCGTCTAACCTAAAGGCTACTTTTTTGCTTACATGCATAGTGCCATAGAGGTACGATGGTTGCTTTAAGCCATTTCCTGTAATTTTCCAAAGTAAGCTCTGGTATTGCTGTTGAGCAAATGACAACGAAGAACATAAAATAAGAAGTATATATGCGGTTTTTTTCATAATAAAATTTCGTCAAGGCTTGTAAAGATATTTAAATCCTCTTAACAGCCCTATAGAATTATTTGAAACACTATTAAAAGTTCAGACTAAAAATATCTTATGTAGAGCATATAACTGTAAAGCCTATGAAATATTTTAAAATAGTAGTATAAATAAAAGGAATACAATCCATAATTAAGAATTGCTATTTGTATCGTACTTTTGTAATTGAAAAGAAAAAGCATGTCAAAAGGAATTTTATTAGTCAATTTAGGGTCTCCCGACAGTCCAAGTCCAAAGGATGTAAAGAAGTATCTCGGTGAATTTTTAATGGACGAGCGGGTTATAGACGTCCCGCTTTTAGCACGTACGTTATTGGTGAAGGGTATTATTTTAAATACTAGACCTAAAGCCTCTGCAGAGGCATATCAGAAAATTTGGTGGGATGAAGGTTCTCCGTTAATTGTACTTTCAGAACGCCTACAAGAAAAGCTTCAGCATAAAGTAGATTATCCTGTGGCATTAGCCATGCGATATGGTAGCATGACGATTAAAAAGGGACTACAAGAGTTGGTAGATAAAGGCTGTACCGAAATAAAGACCATTCCACTATATCCGCAATTTGCTATGGCAACAACAGAAACGATTGATGTTAAGGTCGATGAATTAGTTGCTGAACATTTTCCAGAGGTGAAAATTACCCGTACGTCTGCGTTTTATCATCGTGAAGATTATATCAACGTGCTTTCAAAAAGTATTGGTGAAGTTTTAAATACCTTGGATTACGAACATATTCTTTTTAGTTACCACGGTGTGCCAGAACGCCATATTCGAAAAAGCGATATTACAAACGGTAATTGTAAAATGAATGGGAAATGCTGTTTTAAAAAAGGCAGTAAACAACATGAGTTTTGCTACCGTCATCAGTGTGAAATCACCACAGTAAATGTGGCGAAAAAGTTAGGTTTAAAAAATGGCACCTATTCCACAACGTTTCAATCTAGACTTGGTTTTGATCCATGGTTAAAACCTTATACAGACCGCACTATTGAAAGAATGGGTAAGGAAGGCATTAAAAAAATGGCTATTGTAACTCCGGCTTTTGTGAGTGATTGTTTAGAAACTTTAGAAGAAATTGCTATGGAAGGTGAAGAAATCTTCCACGAAATGGGTGGTAAAGAATTTACCGTTATTCCTTGTCTTAACGATCGCGATGATTTTGCTGAGGTATTGGCCAATATTGCTGAAGAATGGGCAACAGCTGAAATTAATGCCGAATAATGGCAAAAGTATCGTCAAAAGATTTAGGAACGCAACCAATAGGTAAATTATTAATTAAGCAAGCCGTACCAGCATCTATAGGTATTTTGGTGATGTCGCTTAACATCTTAGTCGATACGATTTTTGTTGGTAATTGGATCGGTCCTACAGCGATTGCAGCCATAAATGTGGTGCTGCCAGTGTCATTTTTTATTGCAGCATTAGGAATGGCCATTGGTATAGGAGGATCTTCTATTATTTCAAGGGCTTTAGGAGCGAATAATATTGAAAAAGCCCTAACCACCTTTGGGAACCAGCTGACTTTAACATTTTTGTTCACGGTTACCTTTGCCATATTTGGATTGTATTTTGTTGATAGTCTAATTCCGGCGTTTGGAGGAAAAGGGAATATATTCGATCCAGCTAAAATATATTATGAAATCATTCTGTATGGTGTGCCAATACTAGGTTTTGTAATGCTAGGGAATAATGTGATTAGGGCAGAAGGTAAACCTAAATTTGCCATGTATGCTATGTTAATTCCTTCCGTAGGGAATTTGGTTTTAGATTACCTTTTTATAAATGTATTAGACTATGGTATGGCAGGTGCAGCTTGGGCTACAACTGGGTCTTATGTGGTTGCTTTTCTATTTATTTTGTGGTATTTTTTATCAGAAAATTCAGAATTAAAAATTACAACCTCTCAATTTCGTTTAGATAAAGCTATTGTTTTTGAAATAGGATCTTTAGGGTTTGTTACTTTAGCGAGGCAAGCTGTGGTTAGCGTCACGTTTTTATTGGTTAATAATGCGCTGTATAATTTTGGTGGAGAAACTTCAGTAACGGCTTATGCTATAGTAGGTAGAATGATGATGTTTGTCTTGTTTCCGGTGTTTGGAATGACACAAGGTTTTATTCCTATTGCAGGATTTAATTATGGTTCAGGAGCTTATGAACGTGTTAAGGAATCTATTTATACAGCAATTAAATTTGCTACAATTTTAGGTACTATAGTATTTATTGGTTTAATGTTGTTTCCTGAAACAATTACAAAATTATTCACAAGTGATGCCGATGTCATTAGAGAAACACCGAGTAACTTGCGTTGGGCATTTGCGGCTGTACCGATTTTGGCCTTACAACTTATTGGTGCAGCATATTTTCAAGCCGTTGGTAAGGCCTTGCCTGCTTTATTGTTAACCTTAACCAGACAGGCCATTTTCTTTATACCATTAATGTATATTCTTCCTTTATATTTTGGTGAGTTAGGAATTTGGATGTCGTTTCCAATATCAGATGTATTATCTACTATTGTTACTGGTTATTTTCTAAATAGAGAAATTAAAAAGACATTAGTTGCTAAAATTTAACCTTATGGAATACTACAATTATATAAAATCATTACACCTCATTTTTGTTATTACGTGGTTCGCTGGTTTGTTTTATATTCCAAGATTATTTGTGTATCAAATTGAATCCTTTCACAAACCCTCACCTGAAAAGGAAATTTTAGGGAAACAATTAAAATTAATGGCCAAACGCCTTTGGTATATTATCACTTGGCCGTCGGCTATTTTAGCAACTTTATTTGCTGTGTGGCTAATGATATTAATGCCAAGTTGGTTGCAACAAGGGTGGATGCACATAAAATTATTATTTGTATTGTTGTTATTTGTCTACCATTTTAAAACCCATCTATATTTTAAACAGCTACAACGAGATGAAGTGAAAAAGACCTCTAACTTTATGCGTATTTGGAATGAAGGAGCCACCTTTATTTTATTTGCTGTGGTATTTCTCGTCATTTTAAAAAGTGCTATCAATTGGGTGTTTGGTGTGCTTGGTATTATTGTTTTAGGTATATTAATTATGCTTGGATTTAAACTTTATAAGAATATCCGTTCTAAAAATCCAGACGCTTAATGACGCCTTAAAATGGTGAATTTCCGTTTTGTTGAATTTGAAATTCGACATAGCTGTCTTTGGTTTGATTATTGCTATATTTAAAACTTAGAATTTACATGATAATTCTACCTGCAAGACTAATAACATGAATAAAAAACGTCTTTCCTTAAGAGCGCGTATAAATTTAGCGATGATATTGTTGGTGCTTGTAGCTTCGGTTTTAATAGCTGCGGTTACAATTTATCAATACAGTGAAGAGGCTAAAGAATACCACAGTGAGCGCTTAGAGCGAAAAGAAAAAGCCATAAAACAGAGTATTAATTTTGTTATTAGAGAAACGACTTACCCGGTTACAACGGAGAATATTCCGCTAATTTTTAAAGATGAAATTTTTGAAATTGACGCCATTCATAACCTACAGATTAATCTGTACGATTTAGACGGACAATTATTAAAAAGTTCAAAACGAACTATTCAAAGAGATTCTTCAGATCTATGTTTAGATGCCGAAATATTAAACACCTTATCCAACACTTTAGAGCATCGTTATGTATTAAAAAATAAGGTTGCAGGTCAAACATTTCAGTCTTCTTACTCTTATATTATGGATGAGAAGTTCAAAACTTTAGGCATACTCAATTTACCATATTTAGAAAACGATGACTTTTTTAATAAAGAGCTAAAAGAATTTTTAACCCGATTGGCTTACGCGTATTTATTATTGATTTTAATAGCCATTATTATTGCTTATTTTATCTCTAAATACATCACTAAATCACTGCGGACTATAAGTGATAAGATGAATGAAACACGACTAGAAAAACGCAATAAGAAAATACAGATTGAATCTTCTAGTGAAGAAATAGAGAGCTTAGTGATTTCATACAATAGTATGATTGATGAGATTGAGGCTAGTGCTGTAGTTTTGGCAACTAACGAACGGGAGCAAGCATGGCGTGAAATGGCAAAACAAGTAGCGCACGAGATTAAAAATCCACTTACTCCAATGCGATTAACCGTGCAAAGCTTTGAACGCAAATTTGATCCAAACGATCCCAATATTCTTCAAAAACTTAAAGAATATAGCAAAACTTTAATTCAACAAATAGATACTTTGAGTTCTATAGCATCTGCGTTTTCTAATTTCGCTAAAATGCCAGCGCAGCAAAGCGAAGAGTTGAATGTGGTGCTTATCGTAAAATTAGCACTCGATATTTTTAATGAAGATTATATTCATTTTTATGCAGAACAAGATGAAATTATAGCAAAATTTGACAGAACCCAACTTATAAGAGTGGTCACTAATTTGGTGAAAAACGGTATTCAAGCGATACCAGAAACGACTGAAGATCCAAAGATTGAAGTTCGTGTTTTTGTTGAAGGAGAGAGTACTGTTATAACTGTTGAAGATAATGGATCAGGAATAGCAGAAGCAACTCAAAATAGAATATTTGAACCAAAATTCACAACGAAATCTAGTGGTATGGGACTTGGTTTAGGAATGGTAAAAAATATTGTGGAAACCTTTAAAGGAAGTATTACCTTTACCTCTCAACTAGGAAAAGGAACGATTTTTAAAGTTACATTTCCTAATAAATAATAGCAACTAAATGTTACATTGTGTTAATCTCAATGTCTATAAAATTATATAATTTATGTCTTACAATAACATTTTATCCGATCACCAAAATGGTATTACAACGATTACCATAAACCGACCAAAGAAGTTAAACGCCTTAAATAAAGCGACTATTCAAGAATTACACGATGCGTTTGATGCTGCCGATAACGATGAAAATACAAAAGTAATTATCATTACCGGAAGTGGAGAAAAAGCTTTTGTTGCAGGAGCTGATATTAGCGAGTTTGCCGATTTTAGTGTCGAAGAAGGAGGTCAATTAGCAGCCAAGGGACATGAGCTCTTATTCGATTTTGTAGCTAATTTAAGTACTCCAGTTATTGCAGCAGTCAATGGTTTTGCTCTTGGTGGTGGCTTAGAATTAGCAATGGCATGTCATTTTAGAGTGGCAAGTACTAACGCCAAAATGGGATTGCCGGAAGTATCTCTTGGAGTCATACCTGGTTATGGAGGTACACAACGTTTACCACAATTAGTAGGTAAAGGTAGAGCTATGGAAATGGTAATGACCGCTGGTATGATTGATGCCGAAACAGCTTTAGATTATGGCTTAGTAAATCACGTGGTGCCTCAAGATGAATTATTAGCATTAGCGGAAAAAATAGCCAGTAAAATTATGCGCAATTCTTCTGTAGCGATTGCAGAAGCTATTAATGCTATTAATGCTAATTATGAAGCTGGTGTCAATGGTTTTGAGGTAGAAATTGAAGCCTTTGGGAACTGTTTTGGTACGGAAGATTTTGTAGAAGGGACTACCGCATTCTTAGAGAAACGTAAAGCTGATTTTCCGGGGAAATAGAGGTATACTTATTATTTTATAAATGTACGACTGCTTTGAGTTGACGGTTAATGTCGCTCAATTGTGGTCGTTTTTTTATACTTTTTTTTGAAAAACCGATGATGTTAAAACTACAACCTGTAGCCACGTTCAGTCGGTTTTCATACTAATTTTATAGTATGATACATCCCAAATCAAATATTAAAGGTAGAGGCGCACAACAAAACACACACAACAAATTTTTTGAATTATCTCATGAAATGCGTGATGATTTCTTAGAGTTTTGCCATAAAGATGGTGAAACTGTTGATAAGAACAAAACGCAATATCTTAATGTGTTTCCTAAAACGATTGTCAATAAAGTGACGAGTCCAGATGTTGGTATGGCTTATTCTATGAATATGTACCAAGGTTGCGAACATGGTTGTATTTATTGTTATGCACGAAACTCACACGAATTTTGGGGGTATAGTGCCGGCTTAGATTTTGAACGTAAAATACTAGTTAAAAAAGCCGCTCCGAAACTGTTAGAGGCGCATTTAAAAAAGAAAAGCTGGAAAGCGCAAACCATCGTGATGTCAGGTAATACAGATTGTTACCAGCCAGCTGAACAGCGATTTAAACTTACTAAACAATGTTTAGAGGTGTTTCTAAAATACAAGCATCCGGTTGGTATCATTACCAAGAATGCTTTAATCTTACGTGATATAGAGATTTTAAAAGCCCTGGCTAAAGATAATTTAATAGCAGTAAATGTTTCAATCACTTCACTTTCAGAAGATACAAGGCGCATATTAGAACCGAGAACAGCAACAATTAAAAAACGACTTCAAGTGGTAAAAGCGTTAAGTGATAACGGAATTCCAGTCAATGTGATGTTGGCGCCTATAATTCCTTCTATAAATAGTCATGAAATCTTACCTATGGCAAAAGCCGTTTCAGAAGCAGGTGCTTTGAGTATTGGTCATACCATAGTAAGATTAAATGGAACTATCGGAGACATCTTTACAGATTGGATTTATAAAACCATGCCAGACAGAGCAGCTAAAGTGTTAGGCCAAATAGAAAGTTGTCATGGTGGTACGCTTAACGAAAGTAGATTTGGTGTAAGAATGCGTGGTGAGGGACAAATAGCTCAACAAATAAACGATATGATGAGGTTGGCTAGGGTAAAATATTTTAAAGGGAAAACAATGCCTATACTTAATACTAAACTTCATGAAGCCTATAAAGATGGCCAAATGAAATTGTTTTAAACAAAAAAAAAGTGGGCTCTCTACAACCCACTTTTAACTAAATAAACTAATAAATAAACAATAATCTAAATTTTAAAATCTTCAACAAATACACGGTCATTTGCTCTTATGATTGCAGTGTAGTTGCCTTTAAGGTATGGATCTAATTTGTAAACACGGTTTAAGATCTCTTCTCCTTTAATAGTTTCTTGGTGAATTAGGTCATCTTCAAAATATAATTCTATAGCCATTTCATTAGTATCAATAGCTAATTTTGAAATCATAACTTTAGAATCTTCAGATCTAAATACTGGTTTAAAAATTTTTTTACTTGAAGTCTCTAAATATGTAACTTGGTGATTTTTTACTTGAATTGCATTAATTTCAATTTCAAAATCTTTATTTACTTCTACAGTATAAATACCATCTTCTAGTTGAGAAAAATCATATAGCTTTTCAATGTTTCCATTGTAGTTGATGCGTCCACTGTAAAGTACTTCACCTGCTCTATTAGATACAGAGATATGATCTCCCTTGCGTAAACTTTTAAAAGAAGGTGTTTCATTTATTGTTGCGTTGGCGTAACCTGTGCATGTTCCTAACAGCACGGCTAATACTAAAATGTTTTTAAAAAGTGTTTTCATAATTTTTCATTTTAATCGTGTCAAAAGCTGAATTTAAGATTTAGGGAAAATAGCTTCAGCTTTTAAACGATTTAATACTACAAATTTAGAGTAGATAGAGCTGTTGAAAAACAACGATATTGGTGAATTTATATACTAAATTAACCTAAAGACATAAGTGTGTGGATTAGTGGGTTAAAATAGTGTATATTGATGTTAATTTGCTATAGGTTTTCTATGTGCGTAGTTTATTGCTATTCTAAAAGGTAGATTTTAGAATAGCAATAATATGCTTTTATATACTGTTTAAGTTGTAGGGTTAATGTATGAAAGGAAAAATGATAAAGGCAATAACCTTAGTGTGATAGCAAAAAAAAGTGAGCAGTTTAGTGCTCACTTTCAAATTAACAATTAAAATTCAAAAATTTATATTCTGAAGTTTTTCGCGAAAACTCTGCCGTTAGATTTAACTACTGCAGTATATTCTCCTTTTATACTGTGGTCAAGTTGGTATACTCTGTTTAGGATTTCACTACCTTTTACTGTTTCGGCATGGATTAATTCATTACCATAGTAAAGTTCAACTTCCATTTTTGGATGGTCTAAGGCCATTTTAGAAATCAAAAGCTTACCGTTTTCGAGTCTAAAAACGGGTTTAAAGATTTTTTCGCTTCTTTTGTTTATAAAACTAACCGTGTTGTTTTTAACTTCTACAGTACTAATTTCAATTTCAAAATCCTTATTAACTTCTATAATATAGGTGCCGTCCTTTAGTTGTGAAAAATCGTATAGGTGACTAATATTGCCATTAAAATTTATAAGACCACTAAAAACAATCTTTCCTGACGCATCTGTAACAGAAATCGAGTTTCCTTTCTTCACACTATTAAAAGTAGGTAGAACTTCTAAAGTTGCATTGGCGTAGCTTGTGCACGTTCCTAACATCACAGCTAATACTAACATGTTTTTAAATAATGTTTTCATAATGTTTCATTTTTTTGGTTAACACTAATAAGTAAAATCTGTGCTATATGCTTTTTTACATATTAAGTCACAAACTTTTTATATTAGTTTAAATGATTTCACATTACAAAGGTATAGTGGTAAGTCCTTGTGAAAAACATGGATTTTGGCACATTTATATACATAATTACCTTTATGAGGTGTATTATTGTCATATTGGGTTAAAATGGTATATATTAATGATAATCTGCTATAGGTTTTAAAATTTAATAGATTTAACTTTGTACTTATTGTTGCATTATGAATACAAGAAAACCTACTCTAGAAAAAATAAGTCCTGATTTTGGTAATTCCATATTAGTACGTAAGCACAAAAAAGATTCTTATAAAAGTGAAAAGAAACCCTTTTGGCATTTTCACCCAGAAATTGAATTGGTTTATGTGAACAAAGGTCAGGGTAAACGTCATATAGGAAATCATTTGTCTTATTTTAATAATAGTCAATTACTATTGTTGGGTTCAAATTTGCCTCATAATGGTTTTACAGACCGTTTAACTATAAATGGTTCAGAGACATTAGTGCAGTTTAGACCAGAGTTTTTAGGAGATCGTTTTTTTGATATACCTGAAATGGAGGCGATTAACAAAATGTTTGAGCTATCTAAGAAAGGTATTTTATTTGGTGTAAAAACCAAACAGAAATTAGGAAAGAAAATTGAAAAATTAAATGAAAAAGAAGGGTTTAAGAAAATTCTTATTTTATTAGAAGTATTACATGGTTTAGCAAAATCTGAAGATTACACTATATTAAATGCAGACGGCTTTGCTTTTGAAACCGAGCCACAAGACAGTGCTAAGATTGATGTGATTTTTAAACATGTCAATCAAAACTTCCAAGAACACATTAGTTTAGATGAGATTGCTAGTAAGGTAAGTATGACGGTACCGGCGTTTTGTCGTTACTTTAAAAAAGTGACTGGTAAAACATTTACAAAGTTGGTAAATGAATACCGTATTGTACACGCTACGAAACTACTATCAGAAAGTCAGATGAGTATTGCAGATGTAAGTTTTGAGTGTGGTTTCAATAATTTTTCGCATTTCAATAAACTATTTAAAGAGTTTACAGGTAAAAGCGCTTCTAAATATAGAAGTGAGTTAAAGTTAATGGTGCAATAATTGGAGAAGAAATGGCTGTTATTGAATATAAATTGACAGCCTTAGAGGTGGCTAAAGAGAATTAATTCTATTTATTTTTTGCCTTCCCATTCTGCTAAGAACTGATTGAGAAAGCTTTCCATGTAGTTATGGCGTTCTTCAGCAAGGCGTTTTCCGGTTTTGGTATTCATCTGGTCTTTAAGTAACAATAACTTTTCGTAGAAGTGATTAATGGTTGGTGCTTCTGAAGTCTTATATTCTTCCTTTGTCATATTAAGATTGGGCTTAATATCAGGATTGTAAAGCGGGCGATTTTTAAACCCTCCATAATTAAAGCAACGCGCAATACCAATAGCTCCAATAGCATCTAAGCGGTCTGCATCTTGCACAACTTCCATTTCTTTAGATGAAAATGAGGTGTCTAAATCAAATGAATTTTTAAAAGACATATGCTCAATAATTTGAGTCACATGTTCAATCACAGTACTATCTACATTATTCTTTAAAAGAAATTTTCGTGCTTTTTTTGGCCCAACAGACTCATCTCCATTATAAAATTTAGAATCTGCAATATCGTGTAATAACGCTGACAAACCTACAATTAGCTGGTCTACAGGTTCTTTGGAGGCAATTAGTAAAGCGTTTTTATAAACCCGTTCGGTATGGAACCAATCGTGGCCACCTTCAGCCGAATTAAGCTCTTGTTTAACAAAAGCTATGGTCGAGGCTATTAACGGGTTTTGAGAAATCATATTTAAAAAACTATATTATACTGGGTCTACCCACTTAAATTGATACGAGTTTTCCGGAATTTTCATGCGTTCAGATAAACGATACATTCTAGGAGGTAATTTCATTAAGTAATCTCTAGCTTTTTCAGCTTCCTCATTTAATCCGGTTATATTTCCTATTTCCCAACGATCAATTAATTTTTGTAAAATATCCACATAATCGTTAGAGGTGTATACTCCAATACGTTGTGCTGTATTAGAAAACTCTTCAAAGGCTGTACCAATACTTTCACCAGATTCTCTTAAGAAATGTGCTGGCATCGCAATTTTACGCTTCATCATATCGTAAAAAGCCATCATCATTTGGTTAGGATCAATCTCGAAAATACGTTCTACAAATTCAGAATAGGCATGGTGATGACGCATTTCATCTCCAGAAATAATTTTGCACATTTTAGCCAGTCGTTTGTTGCCTTTTTGCTTGGCAATTTTAGCGACTCTATTATGTGAAATGTAAGTTGCTAATTCTTGGAAGCTTGTGTAAACAAAGTTTTTATACGGATCTCGGTCTGTCCCAATATCAAAACCATCGTTAATTAAATGTTGTGTGGTTTTTTCTATTTCTTTCATGTTAACACGACCCGAAAGATATAAGTACTTATTAAGTACATCTCCATGTCGGTTTTCTTCACCTGTCCATTGTCTTACCCATTTAGACCAGCCATTATTTTCTACCTGGTCTACGCCAACAACGTCCATTAACCAAGATTCGTAAGTTGGCAATGCCTCTTCGGTAATCATATCACCAACTAAAACCACCCAAAAATCATAAGGTAGTTCTTTAGATAGCTCTCTAATTTCTCTAATATCCTCATAAAAGGTATCTTTAGTAGAGTCTGGCAAAAAATCGGTTGGTTGCCAAATTTGTTCTACAGGAATTAAATATTTTTGGATAAGTGCATCAACATCTTTTTCAAGGTGTTGCATCACTTCTAATCTTACATTTTTTAACGACATTTTAGACGTTTTAGGGGTTACTTTTTTATACCATCAACAATAGTTTGCTCAACATGTTGAATCAATTCGGTATTATCTGTAAAGTTAATAATTTCTACGGGCTTATGTACGGTAAATGTCATATGATTTCCTATGCCCATCGGAAAATTACCGTAGCGTAACATTTTCCATGAGTTGTTAACAGTGATAGGGACAATGAGTGCAGAAGGTACTTTTTTAATTAGCATTTCTAGACCTTTTGTTTTAAATGGTCTCGGAATACCCGTTTTACTACGTGTACCTTCGGGGAAAATCACAGCTGCTCTTTTGGTCTTTTCAATATAATCTCCAAAGGTCATCATTGCAGATAAGGATTGTCTTGGGTTTTTTCGGTCTATTAAAACCGAGCCACCATGTCTTAAGTTATATGAGACGCTAGGAATACCTTTGCCTAATTCTTTTTTTGATACAAACTTTACGTGGTGTTTGCGCAGATGCCACATAATTGGTGAAATATCAAACATGCTTTGATGATTACAAACTATAATTAAAGGTCGGTCTGTACTAATTTGGTAAGGGTTGTAAAAAGAAATTCTTGTCCCTAAGAGATTAAGACAGCGCATAATAAAAAATTGTAGCCAATCGACACTTATTTTAAGCGCTTTATATCCGAATGCATTAAAGCTAATCCATTGGATAACATGAAATATAACTAAGGTTAATCCAAAGCATAAATAAAACACAACCGAAAGCGGATAGGCTAGTAGTTTTCTCATGTGGCAAAGGTAATCAATGCGGTTTAGGAATAAAAAAACCACGATAAAAATCGTGGTTTAAATCTATAAGTTTTTAAAAATCTTAAGCTTAGCAATACTCATTATAAGCATCTTTAAGGTTCTCTGCAATTAATTCTGCAGGTCTTCCTTCAATATGATGACGCTCTAACATATGTACTAATTCCCCATCTTTAAACAATGCCATACAAGGCGAACTTGGAGGAAAAGGAACCATGTGAGCTCTAGCAGCATTCACCGCTTCTTTGTCTACACCTGCAAAAACAGTTACCGTATGGTCTGGTGTTTTTTCGTTTTGTAAACTCGATTTTGCCCCTGGTCTTGCATTGGCAGCTGCACAACCACAAACCGAATTTACAACCACTAACGTTGTGCCTTCTTTTGCAATGGCGTTTTCTACAGCTTCTGGCGTATGTAATTCTTCAAAACCTGCGCTGCTTAAATCTTCACGCATTGGTTTTACTAATTCTGCTGGATACATATTTTTTTAATTTTAATTAATCTAATTTGAATTGCAAAGATAATGAAAAATTGCAGTTGAATTTAAGACTTTAGAAACCAGTTTAAATGAAGCTATTTTGATTTTCAATAATTAACTAATAAAATGCATATCTACTAAAAGTGATCGGGAAGTCATTTGCCATAACACCCTTTACTAGTATCAGTTGTGACGTTATCAAGGTTGATATATGGCTCAATGTTTTAATTGTTCCATCGTCCTTTTAAAGTACCTGAAAAAATAAAATATTCATCATTTGTATATCTCTTAACTCTTACATTATTAAATGTTGCATGTATTTCTCCACCACTTGTTGGTTCGTTTTCTAAATAAGTTATATCAACCGTTCCAGAAACACCAAAATGATTCCAACCACCGTTTGTAAAGCAATCGATATTAAGTTCATCTTCATTTTCCCCAACGATATAAGAGCCAGTGTGCAATACTGGGTATTCATTAAGCACAGGGTTCCAATCATTAATGTGCAATGCCAGATAACCAATTTCACTACCAAATTCCATTTGTCCATATTCATCTAGATAACAAAAATCTTGAAAATTGAATTGTTCAGTTTCAGGCGAATTACTTATGGAATAATCAATGAATATGGTGTTTTCAAAGATATTAATGCTACCACCACCACTTGAACCATCACAATCGTCCAATGGGTTTGTAAGACAAATAGTAACACCTTGGCCTCCGTCGGCAGATGTAAATGTATCTGTATAACTGTAACCATTATCCCAATTTACAGTATAAGTATATTCTGTGTTTTTATCTACAATGAACTTGCTAACTTGACACCAATTACTTGTTACATATTCCCCAGTATTAGGATTAAATAAGGTTTGTGTGTTACAAAATATTTCAGATGTATCATTATCTACATCTTTATGATATTTAGTAGTAAATAAATTACCGTAAACTGATTGATTGCATAAACCACCATCAGTATAATGGGAGTCTAAACCTTCTAAAGTAACACCATCAATAGTTATAGAAGCTAGACAAAGTTCGTTATGTGTAAAAAAAACAGAGGATTTTGTTCTAGCATCAGTCCACATTTGTTCATATTCGCCAATCCAAATTATTTCTACCTCACCGTTTATTGCAATAGGAGCTGAGTCAACATATGTTCCTTCTATATTTAAATTTAAATTATTCAAATTTAATTGACCTTCAGAGAAGGTAGAACTCTCAAAAACTCCATTACCACTTATATTAGTGATAGTATAAATATTGTTTTCAAGTTCAGCATTACCCGTAAGTCTTCCTATAAACGATTCTAACATAAAATTACCTGTTTCAGATATTGAAACGATACCATCAACATCATTGTTTATGTTTCCTGTTGTCATATTTCCACTAAATTGTGCTTCAAATACTTCATTTGTGGTATTGTCATTATTATCACTAGATTTTGAGCATGAACTGAACATTAATAATGTTAGAACAAGAACTATTGCGTATTTATTTTTCATAATCTCAGATTTAAAGTTTCCTTTTTAGGTATAATTTTTAGAACTATATTTTGCAATTAGCAGGAGTTATTATCTCTTCTCGAGAAAGTCCATATAAGTTAAAAGATCCTCCTTTGTAGTACCAAACGCTAGTTGATGCTTCTCCTTTCCAATTTGTAAATTTATACGTTGCCGTGCAAGAAGATTCGTTAATCTCGAATGTTGAAACCTCCGCATCTGACCATGTTTTATTAAAGGTTGAATAAGAGCTATAAGTTATTTCATACTTGTTGTCCGCAATTTTTTTCCAAGTAGCCTTTTCATGAGCGCTATTTACTAGACTATTATTAAACTTATAATCATTACCAAAATAAAATTCGGTATAATTTGATTCTCCTCTAACTTTGTCCTCTGTAATCCAATAACCAACAATTTTGTCAATACGTGTATTCATATTTATACTATCTGCATAAACAGCTTTCACAGGTTCTAAATCACCACAGCCTTGTACTCCTAATCTAGTTCGTAAACCATCGTAATTATCAATTATCTTATTAATGACATCTTCAATCATCTTGGCTTCCTGTTGCGTTCTAGGATACTCTTTACCATCAGATCCTATATAGTAATTGTTTTCGGCAAGACATTTATAGGAGTAATATTTAAGACAAGCGTCATAAGATTCCCATGTGCCATCGGGAGCGCTTCTTGGTACGGAATTCTTTTTTTCAAGCATCTCTATACTTTTTGGGTCCTCTTTACACTGCGCTATCATGGTGTACTCGGAAAACACAAATGCTAAAAATAAAGTCAATGTTTTTAAAAAAGATGTTTTCATAATAGTGTGTTTTTATTATAATTCAAATTAAGGTTTTAGTTAAACTATATACAATACCCAATAGTGGGTATATTACCTGTGATATATTGATTAATAGTATGAAATATGGTGTTTTTCGATTTTTTATAGAAAATAATTAGTCGTTTCAGGGGAACAAGGTTCTCTTTGTGAGTTAAAATTTTATACAAATGGTTGCGCACAAAACGTAACAAATTCTATTTTCATCCCACTAACATATAGTATCTTTACAGCTTTAGAAAATCAAAAATAAAATATGAGTTTTGCAAAATGGATTGGTGGCGCTTTAGGGTGGTCATTTGGTGGCCCAATTGGTGCTATTTTAGGATTGGCTTTAGGTAGTTTTGTCGATAATCTAACCGATAGCGGTACGCCTTTAATTGGCGATCGTCAATCTGGACGACAACGCGATACGTACCGTTCTCAACCTAATTATGGACAAAGAACGTCGCGACCACGAACACAGTCTGGTGATTTTGAAGTGAGTCTTTTAATTTTGGCATCTATTATTATAAAAGCAGATGGAAAACAAGATCAGCGTGAATTAGATTTTGTGCGTCAACAATTTACCAACATGTATGGTAAAGATAGAGCTAATAAAGCTTTTGAGTTGTTTAAGCGAATTAACAAACAAAATATTTCTACGCGACAAGTGTGTTTGCAAATTAAGCAAATGATGGACCATGCGTCGCGTTTACAATTGCTGCATTTTTTATTCGGTATTGCTAAAGCAGACGGTATTGTTACTGAAGATGAATTACGCCAGATTTATACCATAACTGGTTATCTTGGTATTAGCAATAGAGATTTTGAAAGTATCAAAGCGATGTTTTATAACAGTAGTGATAATGCATACAAGATTTTAGAAATAGATAAATCGGTTTCTGATGCTGAGGTGAAAAAAGCGTATAGAGCGATGGCTAAAAAATACCATCCAGACCGTGTAGGGCACTTAGGAAAAGAACACCAAGAAGGTGCGGAAGAAAAATTTAGACAAGTGCAAGAAGCTTATGAGCACATTCAGAAGGAGCGTGGGTTTAAATAGGTCTTAGTTTAAATGCTTATTTTGTGTTTTCTTTTTTTTCTTTTTGCTTTTTTTCAATGTATTTAAAGTAGCGTTGTGTTTTGTATTTGTTATAAATAAATACGCATAATACTACAAATCCTATAAGGATTAATCCGTTTTTACCGGTAAGATAGTTGAGTAGATTCATCATAATTTTATAAACATAGTATTCTGAGTCGAAATGAAATTTGAGGTCTTTCAGTTTTACCCTCTAAATAAGAAGAAATCATCCTTCATATCTTCAATTTGAGTGTCTTCGTTAGTGATGATATAATTAATAGCTTTTGAGGTGAAGTTGTTCCCTTTTTCCGTTAATGAAACTATGTTGTTTTCCACATGAATCATATTGTTTTTTAAAGCCAATTCTAATACTGTTTTAGAACGTACTTTCTGCCAATTAATGTGTTCGTTAAGGTGATTGACGTGGCGTTCTTCAAGTTCATCATGATTTTTTAAATGTAATAAAAATGTCAATAAAGAGACTTCGGTACGTTGCTGCTTTTCTCTATAGATTACGGCAATAATACCTTTTGAAGGTGCAAATAAATAGACGAATAAAAACACCAACCCAAGAACTGTAGTAATAGAACCAGCAATAGAAGCATCGAGCCAATGTGCTACCCAATAGCCAAAAATGGCACTAAAAATGCCAAAACATATGGCTAAGGAGAGCATTTTCTTTAAATCTGTAGTTAATAAATAAGCCGAAGCGGCAGGTGCAATCATTAGTGCTACCACAAGAATAGCACCGACAGCATCAAATGCACCAACTGTAGTTATAGACGATACGGACATTAATCCGTAATGGATTATCGCTGGAGAAAACCCTAAGGATGCCGCTAAACCTTTGTCGAACGTACTTAGTTTTAATTCTTTAAAAAATAGAATTAGCAGAGCTATTGTAACGAGAAGAATGGTACCGATAACCCAAAGTGATTTTGGACCAACATCTGTACCTCCAATAAGTAATCTATCAAATGGAGCAAAGGCTAATTCACCTAACAAAACAGCGTCAACATCTAAATGCACGTCATTGGCATTTTTAGCAATAAGAATGACACCGATACTAAACAATGCCGGAAACACTAAGCCAATAGCAGTGTCTTCTTTTACTAAACCTGTTTTTTGAATGTACTCTACTAAGACAACCGTAATAATTCCGGTTAAGGCAGCTAACAGAATGAGCAAAGGGGAATTTAAATCTTGTGTAATAAAAAAACCAACCACAATGCCAGGTAAAATAGAGTGGCTAATAGCATCGCTAATCATGGCCATTTTTCGCAGTACTAAAAACGTCCCAGGAATAGCACAAGCCACGGCAACTAAACTTGCAATAAGTTGTATTTCTAGTTGTGCGTTACTCATCTTCAGTAGATTGTTTGGTGTATAAATTAGAAGCGACCTCAAAACCTATTTTGGTTAAACTCCACATATTACCATGAAGTTTAACGTAATTTTTATCTACTAACTTTTGAAGTGTAGAACGGGTGTACCCTTGAAAATTATTTAAAAGTTTTACCGCATGCGGGTGAGAAATGTCTTCATGAGTTTCGGCAATATGATGCATAAATGCTAGTGTTTTGTGTAATTCTAAGTCGCGTCGGTTTTTGATAAAACGAATTTGCTTAAATAGTAAACCGCGATTTGGTGAAAATATAAACGAAAACACCACAAAAACACCAGCGACCAATACAATTACGGGACCTGTAGACAGATTATCTTGACTCGCGCTAATCGCTGTACCAAATACACCTGAAAACGCTCCAAATAATGCGGCTAATAATATCATAATAGATAAGCTATTGGTCCATTGTCTGGCTGCGGCAGCTGGTGCTAAAAGCATAGCGCTCATTAAAACGACACCCACAGTTTGTAGTCCGAGAACAATTGCCAAAACAATAAAAGTTGTAATGAGAATATCTATAAATTTGGTGTTGAAACCTAAAGTTTTGGTGTAATCGGCATCAAATAATAAGATTTTAAACTCTTTCCAAAAAGTAAGCATAACCACTAAACAAATCCCCGTAATAATAGCCATAAGCCATACATCGCTTTCTACTAAAGTAGCTGCTTGCCCAAAGAGGTACTTGTCTAAACCAGCTTGGTTGGCATTAGGTTGTTTTTGAATAAAAGTGAGTAAGAGCATTCCAAATCCAAAAAATAAAGATAGAATTAAACCCAAAGCGGTATCCGATTTTAAATGCGTTTTGGTCACAATACCTCTAATCCAAAAGGTACCAATTAAACCACTAATTAGCGCACCAATGAGTAAGGTGTTACTGTCTTTGGCACCAGTAATTAAAAAAGCAATGGCAATCCCTGGTAAGGCAGCGTGTGAAATAGCATCACCTAACAAACTTTGTTTTCTGAGTACAGCGAAGCTTCCTAACATTCCGGTTACAGCGCCTAATATAGCTGTACCCAATGTGATGGTTCTTAGGGTGTAATCAGTGAAGACTAATTCTATGTAGTGTTGTAAGTCTATTGGTTTGTATTTGTTAGAGGTTAGACATTAGTTTTATTTCTTTGTTTTATATTCTTTTGGAAGTAGGAACTACAATTATTCTTGAATACTTACTTGATAATTAATACCATAAGTCTTCGTTAAGTTATCATCATTAAAAATATCTTTTACTGGTCCAGTGGCGATTTTCTTCACGTTTAAGAAAGTCACCCAATCAAAATATTCAGGTACGGTTTGTAAATCGTGATGCACAACAATTACGGTTTTACCTGCTTTTCGTAATTCTTTTAAAATATTAATAATGGCGATTTCTGTCGTTGCATCCACACCTTGAAAAGGTTCATCCATAAAGTAAATGGCTGCATTTTGGACCAAGGCTCTGGCAAGGAAAATACGCTGCTGCTGCCCACCAGAAAGCTGACTTATTTGTCGGCTTTTAAAGGCTAGCATGCCGACTTTTTCTAAAGCTTCAAGGGCTGCTTTTTTTTCTTTTTGTCTTGGTCGTTTAATCCAACCTAAACTGCCATAGGTTCCCATCATTACCACATCTAAGGCGGTAGTTGGAAAATCCCAATCCACACTTCCTTTTTGAGGCACATAAGCGACAAGTTGTCGTTGTTTTTTATAAGGTTTACCGTAAATACTAACGCTACCTGCAATGGGTTTTAAGATGCCTAAAATAGATTTTATAAGTGTTGATTTTCCTGCTCCGTTAGGTCCAACTATAGCCATAAGAACACCTTCTGGGATTTCTAAATCAATATCCCAAAGTACAGGTTTGTAGTTGTAGGCTACAGTTAAATCGTCAACTTTTACGGCTATTACTCCTGTGTCCGCAGGAGTCTCATCACTAAGACTAATATTTTCCTTTGACTCGTTTATCATTTTAAAATTGAACTAAGTTTCTCGAGGTTCCTGCTTTCGCAGAAATTTATTTCAAGGCATTTACAATGGTATTTACATTATACTCAAACATGCCAAGATAAGTGCCTTCTATTGTTCCTGAACTTCCTAAAGCATCAGAATATAATGTGCCACCAATTTTAACGTCGTGTCCTTTAGATTTTACGGATGCCTGTAAGGCTTCAATGGTACGTTTAGGTACAGAGCTTTCTACAAATATGGCTTTAATTTGTTTTTCGATAATAAATGTAGCTAATTTTTGAACATCTTGAACACCTGCTTCAGTGGCTGTTGAGATACCTTGCAAACCAATAACTTCAAAACCATAGGCCTTGCCAAAATAATTAAAGGCATCGTGAGCTGTAACAAGAATTCTTTTCTCTTTAGGAAGTGTTGCTATAACCTGATTTATTTTAGTTTGAAGCGCATCTAATTTGGATATGTAGGCGTTTTTATTGACTTGGAAGCTTTCTGCATTTTTAGGATTTTTTTTAGATAGAATTGTAGCAACTTTTTCTGCAAATTGCTTGAAATAGTTAATGTCAAACCATACGTGAGGATCAAAATTAGAGGCAAAATATTCCGAACCAATAAGAGTGTTTTTATCCAAGGTATTAGCTAGTGCGATAGGTGTTTTGGTTTGACTTCCCATTTTTTCAAAAACCTCTACGAGCTTTCCTTCTAAATGCAGTCCATTATAAAAAATGATATCAGCGTTGACCAACTTGTTGACATCGCCTTCACTGGCTTTGTACAGGTGAGGATCGACGCCAGAACCCATTAAGCCTTCAACATGTACCATATCTCCGCCAATATTTTTTACTAAATCGGTAATCATGGTGGTGGTGGTAACGATATTTAGCTTGCCATTATCCTTAGTTTCATCTTTACAATTTGTAAAAATCAAGGTGATAGCTATTAGGAAAATTATTTTTTTCATACATCTAAATATTTATTGCGAAGTTACTAAAAACTGAAAGATTTGTATTGCGGTTTATTGTTGAATTATCAGATCCATGCTAAACTGCTTTTCTATGGTTAAAACCAATAGTTAATTTAATACTCATTATTTGTGAAGCTCTTTTTCATTTTAGAATCTGGTGGCGTAAAGATCATTTGTGTCATAAAACTTACGAATATTACGAAAAGAATAGACATCATTAATATATTCGTTTTTAAAAATCACCAAACTTGAGTCCAATAAAAAAGGTACGTGGCCTATTAGGTCCGTAAATGTAGGTTGAATCTCTATCTGCGCCAGAGTCGAAATCACTTTGATAACTATCAAAAAGATTTTGAATTCCTCCACTCAATTCTACATGAAAGTTCGGTACTGGATCAAAATGATAAGTTAGTTTGGTGGTCATATCAAAAAAGGATTCGGTTTTATTTAAATTTACAAAGCCAGAATCACTTACAACAAGCGGAACAACCATGGTACCTGTATAATTTCCTGTAACATCTAATTTTAAAGATTCGGTCATCTGCCAATTGCTTGTAATAAATCCATATGTATTAGGTGTTCTAACAAATTTATTGAGTGTTACATCATGTTCCTCAGGTAGGTTTTCATCGGCTTCAAACAAAATTTGATCTTCTTTATAGATTGATTTTTGTACCGTTATACCTGCTTGAAAAAACAACTCTGGACTTGGGGAAATACTCAATTCAATATTCGCTCCTGCGACATAAGCACCAGCACCATTTCTGGTTTCCTCTAAAATAGAACCGTTAGTTAAAACGGCTCCTGTACTTACAATGGTAAAAGGGTTTTCTAAAGTGGTGTAAAATCCTTCTAATAATAAATTGGTTTGTGTGTTGTTGAAATCCTTGGAATAATCAAGAGATGCTGTGTACGCGTTTGAAAATTCACTTTTCAAACTATTAGATAAAATAACGAAACGTTGTTCTCCTCCAACAGAAGAAATATGTAAGTCTTCATTAAAGGCTTGAGGTGCTCTAAACCCACGTGCATATCCACCTCTTAATTGAAGTTTATCGGTTAGATTATATAGTAGCGTAAGTCTGGGGCTTAATACCGTTTCTGAAACATCTGAAGTGCTTTCAATGGTTTCAATAGTGTAATATCCATCAACTGTTACATGGTCTAAACGAGCTCCGATAAGTGCAGAAAATTTAGCTGTAGGTTTCCATTCGTATTGCCCATAAAGACCAATGCTGTTTACTTTCTGGTCTACAAGTCGGTTGTAACCTATAATAGCATCATCCGTATCGTTTAACTGATACTCTAACCCTGTGGTGATGATATCACTATTGTTAAATGTATGGTTGAATTTTGCTCCAACAACAAAAGCTAAATCTTTAGTGTTACCGAAGGCATTATTTGCAGCAATGGAATCTTCAGCGGTTCTTCCACCTCCAAGTCCACCGTAATAACTATCTCTATTGGTATGTTGAATAGAGGTGTAAAGGCTTATGGTTTGTGTGCGTGCGTCGTTGAAGTGTTCGTAATCTAAACCTGAAAATATTGTATTGTGATCTAAGGCTTCGGTGACATCTGTAAACTGTGGTGATAAATCTAGTTTATTTCCTCCACGCCTATTCTCGCGTATGGCTGTAAAATCGAGACCAATTCTAGTATTATTATTAGGTCTTAAAAAGGATTTCATTCCTAAAGAATTATTAGTTAGTTCGGTGATTTCACTAAATCCGTCGCCATTTGCATCGTAAGCGTCTCGATCTCTGAAAATTCCATAAACGGTAACTCCACTTGTTAAATCTTCGCTAACTACAGAACCGTTAATATTGATATTGCGATCTGCAGTTTTACCATCAATTAAGGCAAGTGTAGAATTTAGTTCCCACCCATCATTTACAGGTTCTTTGGTAATGACATTAATTGTCCCAGCGATGGCATTAGAGCCGAAGAGGGCGGAGCCACCACTACGTACAACCTCTACACGATCTATTACACTTACCGGGATTTGTTCTAAACCATAAACACCATTAAGTGCACTAAAAACAGGTCTACTATTGACTAATATTTGAGTGTATTGGCCTTCTAAGCCATTCATGCGAACTTGCGTAAAGCCGCAGTTTTGGCAATTGGTTTCTACACGAACGCCAGGCTGATAATTTAAACCATCCGCTAAAGAAGCGGATTGTGTGGCATTAAATAATTTAGGACTTAATACTTTAACAATTACCGGAGCTTCTTTTTTACTAATTCGATTTCGTGTGGCGCTAACCACAACTTGATCTAATCCAAGGACATCTTCGGTCATACTAAAATTGATAGTTTGAGAATTACCTGCGGTTAAAGTGACTAATTTTTCTTGAGTTCGAAAACCTTGGGCTTTAACCACAAGTGTCAGTTTTCCTGTGTCTAGGCCCAATTTATAGTAGCCGTTTTTATCTGTGTCTGTGCCTTGTATTCCGTTTTTCACATAAATACTGGCATAGGATATAGGATATCCTGCTGAAGTTATTTGACCAGAAATTGAAACTTTACCGTTTTGTGCAGGTGCTATACTAATCATAAAAAAGCTGATGAGGATTAGATATTTCATATGAATAAATATTTGTTTAGCTATGTTTAAATTAAAATTTAGGCAAATCTAAAAATAATATTATTGATAAAAAAAATTATCTTTGTCTAAATTAGAAATTAGTGACGTTAGCAGAAGAAAATTACCTCAAAGCCATATACCATTTAGAGCAGCAATTTCCAAAAGGAGTTTCAACTAATGCTCTTGCTGAAGAAATGAAAACTAAGGCATCGTCGGCCACAGACATGGTAAAGAAATTAGCAGAAAAAAATATGCTTACCCATATCCCGTATCAAGGCGCTACGCTTTCTGATGCTGGTCGGGATTATGCGGTAAATGTGATTAGACGTCACCGTTTGTGGGAAGTATTTTTAGTAGAGAAATTAAACTTTACTTGGGATGAGGTGCATGAAGTGGCCGAACATTTAGAGCATATTCAATCAGATAAATTAATCGATGAACTCGATGCATTTTTAGGTCACCCAACCAATGATCCGCATGGCGACCCGATACCAGACAAAGCAGGGAATTTTAAGCATATTGAAAAAATTGTTTTAGCCAAGGCAGACGTAGGAGCAACATACAAGTGTGTAGGTGTTGATGATTCTTCTTCAAAGTTTTTAAAATATTTAGACAGCAATAAAATTGCATTAGGAACTATAATTACGGTAAACCATAAAGAGCCTTTTGATAATTCTATAAAAATATCATTAGAAAATTCTGAAATGGTCGTCTCTCAAAGTGTCGCTAAAAACTTATATTTAAAAAAGGTTTAATTAGCATAGAATAGAAATTCTATAAAAAAGCTAAATTTATCTTAAAACGGCATAGCTATGGTCTTGGTGTACGTTTTAAAGCTAATTTTGAATTAACACTCATTAAAAAAAATAAATTATGTCTTACATATTAAAATCTGGCTTTATTGGTATAGTACTCTTAACACTTGTAGTAAGTTGTAAAAACGAAAAAAAGGAAACGAAAACTGTTGAAATGACAGAGTCTGTTGTAAAAGAGACGGTAGCTTTAACACCTGTAGAAACCATTGAAAAAGCTTATAACAAAGAAGCATTTATGTCTCATGATGCTATAAGTCTAAATATTGTTATCAATTTTGGAGGTAAAGAGCGTTTAAATGGAAAAATGACGTTTCTTACCAATTCTACTAAAGGGAAGATTGAGTTAAAGGATGGATCTTCAATTTATTATGATGGAGCAAAGGTGTTTCATTCTGATAATCTTAAAAACGAACAAGCAGCACGTTTTGATGCTTATACATGGATGTATTTTTTACTATTTCCTAATAAGTTAAGCGATAATGGTACGATTTGGTCTGATGTTGAAACACTAAATCTTAATGATACATCGTATAATGCGCAAACATTAACGTTTGAAGCAAACACCGGAGATGCGCCAGATGATTGGTATATTGTGTATAGCGACCCTAAAACACACATGATTGATTATGTAGCATATATTGTAACGGTAAACAAATCTAAAGCAGCTGCAGAGTCAGATCCTCATGCTATTGGTTATACTAATTATAAAATGATAGAGGATGTGCCTGTAGCGCACCATTGGGAATTTTATGAATGGTCTAAAGACAAAGGTTTAGGGAAAGCTATCGGAAATGCAACCTTAAGCAATATAGAATTTGTGAAGGCAGATACGGATACATTTTCTATTCCTTTAGGTTTTGTAGAAAAGTAAAATCAGCCTCTAGAATATAATTTATTGTGACTTGTGTTGTTTAAATACTTTCTATAGCTCTATAGAAAATACCATGGACGATGGTAAGGTTTAATAAGGATACCAGCACAAGGGCAGAAATAAAAAGATAAACACTAAAGCTGACTTTTAAAAACGCTGCTTTGTCTTTGTCATATTCATAACCAAAATAATAGGAAATAAAGATAAAGGGTTAGTGACATCCGCAACCATCATCACCTCCACAAGCCTTCGTTGTCTTTTTCTTAGGAGACCATAAAAATTTACGCACTAAAAAAAGTAAAGCCATGGTTAATGCTAAGAAAACCAATATGTTTTGAATTATGATATTCATAAATTTATGTTTTTAGATTCTGAGTGGTTATATCAATAATTGATAAGCTACCAATGCTACAATATAAGCAAAACCACTCATAATTACTAATTGGTAGGTAGGCCATTTCCAAGAATTCGTTTCTTTCTTTACAATGGCAAGTGTACTCATACATTGCATTGCAAAGGCATAAAAGAGTAATAAGGAAATTCCGGAAGCAAAATTAAAAAGTGGTCCGCCTAAAATAGGATTTACCTCTCCGGCCATTCTGTTTTTAATGGTTTCCTCTTCGTCGTTTCCTACACTATAAATGGTTGCTAAGGTGCCAACAAATACTTCTCGTGCAGCAAAAGAACTTACAATAGCAATACCAATTTTCCAGTCGTAACCTAGAGGTCTAATTGCTGGTTCTATAGCATGGCCCGCAATACCAATAAACGAATGTTCTAATTTGTGTGATGCTATTTTTTGTTCTAATTCATCGTCAGATAAATTTTCTGAAGCGTGGCGCTCTGTAACAATGGTTTCAGCATTATTAAATTTATCACCAGGACCATAAGACGCTAAAAACCACAATACAATAGATATCGCAAGGATTATTTTACCCGCTCCAAATACAAAAGCTTTTGTTTTCTCTAAAACGGTTAAAGCCACATTTTTAAATAAAGGTAATTTATAATTGGGCATTTCTACCACAAAGAAACTCTTCGTTTTAATCTTCAATACTTTATTTAAAATCCATGCAGAACCTACTGCAGCACCAAAACCAATAAGGTATAAGAGCATTAAAGTAAGTGCTTGGTAGCTTAGAATACCTAGAAAACGACCTTCGGGAATTACCAATGCAATAATAATCAGGTAAACGGGTAATCTAGCTGAACAGGTGGTAAATGGTGTGACTAAAATGGTGATTAAACGCTCTTTCCAACTTTCAATATTTCGCGTTGCCATGATAGCCGGAATCGCACAAGCAGTACCCGAGATTAAAGGTACAACGCTTTTTCCGCTAAGTCCAAATCGTCGCATAATTCTATCCATTAAAAAGACAACACGACTCATATAGCCACTTTCTTCAAGAATGGAAATAAACAAAAATAAAAAGGCGATTTGAGGAATAAAAATTACTATTCCACCCAATCCAGAAATAATACCTTCGGCTAATAAATTGGTAAAAGCACCTTCTGGTAGCGTATTCTTGGTCCATTCACTTAGAGCTGCAAATGAACTATCTATAAAGTCCATTGGTACACTAGACCAATCGTATATGGCTTGAAAAATTAAGAGTAAAATGATGCCAAAAATTAAATAACCCCAAACTTTATGAGTTAAGATACGGTCGAGTTTAATGCGTAAGTCTTTGGCCGAACTCAGATCAATCGTTTGCCCTTTTTTTAGTGTTTTATTTATAAACTGGTAACGCTTAATGGTTTCTTTTTGCTGAAGTCTTTTTAAATCTGCGTTAGATTTGGTTTTAAAGTCTTCAACAGCTTCAAAGGTCTGACGGTCTGTTTTTCCGAAGTTGACATCTTGAGTAATCACCAACCATAATTTATATAACAATTGGTTTGGAAATGCTTTTCTTAAATTACTAAAGTAAGCTTCGTCGATAGATGAAGCATCTAAACATGGCTCGGTAGGTAGTTCCTTATAATGTGTTATAAGTTCTTTAAGCTCTTGGATACCTTCATTTTTTCTGGTACTGATGAGCGCTATTTTGGTGTTTAACTCTTGTTCTAAATACGCAATGTCTAATGTAATACCTTTATAAGCCATTCTGTCGGACATATTAATGACTAATATGGTCGGAATTTCTAAATCTTTAATTTGGGTAAATAATAGAAGATTTCGTTTTAAATTTTCGACATCGCTTACTACAATAGCAACATCTGGGTAATCTTTATCCGTTTTATTAAGAAGTAGTTCTATAACAACATTTTCATCTAGTGAAGATGCATTGAGGCTATAGGTTCCGGGTAAATCAATGATGTGTGCTTTGACTCCACGAGGCAGCTTACAAATGCCTTCTTTTTTTTCGACTGTAATACCAGGGTAGTTTCCTACTTTTTGGTTTAAACCCGTAAGCGCATTGAATACAGATGTTTTTCCTGTATTCGGATTTCCTATTAATGCAACATTGATTTGCTTACTCATGCGCAGTTTCTATTAAAATATGGATAGCCGTTTCTTTTCTAATAGCCAAGTGTGTACCGTTAATGTTTAAGTACATTGGATCTGCAAAAGGAGCCACCTGAACAAGCTCTACACTGTTGCCTGGCAAACACCCCATTTCGAGAAGTTTTAAAGGAATATGAATCGAAGATACATCTGTAATGATGCCTTGTTGTCCGCGTTTTAATTCTGCTAATGTCAACTTTTGCTTATTTAGAATAATTTTAAAGAAGCAAAAGTAATGGAAATTTATTAGTGTAAAAAGCGAGACAATGAATATTTAAAACTTCTAGGATTAATTAGGATCCGCCGAAGTATTTTAGGGTTTCAATATCTTTTAAAAGTTGATTGATGTCCTCAGGATTTGTGCCGTCATAAAAGCCTCTAATTTGACGCTTTTTATCAATGAGCATAAAGTTTTCTGTATGTATCATGTCGTATTGATCTCCATTACCATCTGTTTTTACAGCTAAATAACTTTTTCTGGCCAGCTCATAAATTTGTTTTTTATCACCAGTTACTAAATTCCACTTTCTATCTATAACACCCTTTTCTCTGGCGTATTTTTTTAATTGTGCAACACTATCAATTTTTGGTGTTACGGAATGTGAGAGCAGCATCACTTCATCATCATTAATAATTTCGTTTTGGATTTGTTCCATATGATCTGTCATAATTGGGCAAATTGTCTGACAGGTTGTAAAAAAGAAATCCGCAACATAAATTTTATCTTTGTAGTTGTTTTGCGTTACCGTTTCCCCATTTTGATTGGTTAAACTGAAATTTGCAATTTTGTGATATTTTAATTTGTATTGAATGGTGCTATCTACAAGCTCTTCGCTCACCATACCAGGTTGATAAATTGGTAAAGGTTGTTTAACATTTAAGATGTTATAGATAATTGTGATGATGATTATACAAAGGATGGTGAAGAATATGCCGAAGTTTTTGTAACCTCTAAAAAATGAAAGAAAAGACATTAGATATGTATTAAAAGATAATTGTGCTGTAAAAATACGACTGAAACTCAAGAAAAGCTTTATTTTTAACATTAAAACGACTATTGTGAAGCCATTTATTATCTGTTTACTTCTGTTATTCTCAATTCAATTAAATGCACAAGATTACCACGAGACTTTAAATGCCATTCGTTCGTCTGAAGCCAATACCGCATTGCGCCAAATGATGAATACTCAAAATTTTAATACTGGAAATTATGATGTTAAATATCATCGGTTAGAATTGAATATTGATCCCTCCGTAGCAGAGATTTCTGGTGATGTAACCACGTATTTTGAAGCGAAAGAGGCGATGACGGAAATTACTTTTGATTTGGCTGATAATATGATGGTTTCTCAAGTCCTTCAACGTGGCACGAGTTTAAGTTATAGTCAAAATTCGGATGACGAGTTAATTATAACCTTACCTACCGTTCAGGCTGAAGGGATTTTGGATTCTTTAACCATTAGCTATTCAGGAAATCCCGTGAGTTCTGGTTTTGGTTCTTTTGAGCAAACTACACATGGTCCGGATAATGATCCTGTAATTTGGACGCTATCAGAACCATATGGAGCTAAAGGTTGGTGGCCTTGTAAACAAGATTTAAATGATAAAATTGACGCTATAGATGTCTATATCACTACTCCTACATTAAACCCATTAAACAAGGAGTATGTTGCTGTATCCAATGGTGTAGAACAAAGTCAGTTGATAGATGGATCTGAGAAAACCACACATTTTAAACACGGTCACCTTATTCCAGCATATTTGATTGCTGTTGCAGTTACTAATTATGATGTTTATTTACATGAAGTGCCAAATAATGGGAGTCCTTTTCCTATTGTAAATTATGTTTATCCTGAAGATTTAGCTTATGCCCAAGCAAACACAGGAGTTACTGTAAATATTATGAATCTTTTTACAAATTTGTTTGAAGAATATCCATTTTCAGATGAAAAATATGGTCATGCACAATTTGGTTGGGGAGGAGGTATGGAGCATACTACAGTTTCATTTATGGGATCTTTTAATAGAGGGCTTATTGCTCACGAATTGGCACATCAATGGTTTGGCAATAAAATAACCTGTGGAAGTTGGAAAGATATTTGGTTAAATGAAGGTTTTGCAACCTACTTATCTGGTTTAGTAATTGAAGATTTAGACGGAACTTCAAGCTTTAAATCTTGGAGGCAGCAGACTATAGCTAATATTACCTCGCAACCTGGAGGTGCCGTCTATCTCACAGACCAAGATACCACAAGTGTTAATCGGATCTTTAGTAGTCGTTTAAGTTATAATAAAGGCGCTATGGTATTGCATCAATTGCGACGAAAACTCGGTGATGCTGATTTTTATCAAGGTTTACAAGAGTATTTGCAGACACCAGAATTAGCTTTCAACTATGCCAAAACACAAGATTTTATTGATGTTATGGAAATGTCCACGGGACAAAATTTAGATGAATTTTTTAACGATTGGATTTATAATGAAGGCTATCCAAGTTACAATGTGAATTGGAATCAGGATGGCAATCAGTTACAACTTATGGTGTCGCAAACCCAAAGCCATGCATCGGTTTCTTTTTTCGAAGCTCATCTTCCTATTAGAGTTATAGGGACCTTAGGAGAAACCTTAGATCTTGTTTTAAATCACACCGTTGATAATCAGCAGTTTTTTGAAACGGTTAATTTTACAATTCAAGAAGTGTTAATCGATCCTGATTATCATTTAATTTCCAAAAATAATGTGGCAACTCTGAGTATATCAGATATTGACTTTAATTCAAATATTTTAGTTTATCCTAGTCCTACAACCTCAATTTTACATTTTGAAAAGCCAGAGCACCTAGAAGTGAAAGCGATTAAGGTTTATAATAGTCTGGGGCAGTTATTGTTGCAGGATCGTTGGAACCCTCAAGTTAATTTAAGTACTATCGCACCAGGCTTGTTGTTTGTGAAAATTGAAACGGAGAATAAAATAATTAATAAAAGGGTTATAAAAATATAGATAAGGTATTACTTTAACGTATTGCTAAATTTTTTTGAATATACGTTTGAGATAAATACATTACTTTTGCAAATCGAAATTTGAAAAAAATTACATGGAATTTATTATAAAAATATCTCAATTTCTACTCAGTTTGTCTTTGTTGATTGTGCTTCACGAGCTAGGGCACTTTATTCCGGCAAAGCTTTTTAAGACCAAAGTTGAAAAATTTTATCTCTTTTTTGATGTCAAGTTTTCATTATTTAAAAAGAAAATTGGTGAAACGGTTTATGGTATCGGTTGGTTGCCGCTTGGAGGTTATGTTAAAATTGCCGGGATGATTGACGAAAGCATGGACAAGGAAGCTATGGCATTGCCACCACAACCATGGGAATTTCGATCTAAACCAGCTTGGCAACGTTTAATAATTATGCTTGGTGGTGTTACGGTTAACTTTATTTTAGCCTACTTTATTTACGTTGCACTTTCTTTTACCTATGGTGATACTGATGTGACTACAGACAGTATGAAAGACGGTTTTTGGATTGAAAACGAATTGCTTCTGGACGTTGGTTTTAAAAATGGTGATAAAATATTAGCTATTAATGACGAGAAAGTAGATACCTACTATGACGTAAAGAAAAATTTAGTTAATGGAGAGAAGTATGCGATAGAAAGAGCAGGTGAGAAGAAGGAAATTGTGCTTCCAAAAGATTTTTTGGGTCAGCTGTCATCTGCAGAAAGAAAGAATGGAACTTTTAAGTTAAGAATTCCGTTTATGGTAGGTAGTGTTCCAGATTCATCTTTAAATAAAGGAGCTAATTTAGAAAAGGGAGATGTTTTACTTTCAGTAAACGGCAGTGAGTTACGTTATTTTGATCAAGTTGAACCGACCTTGTTAAATTACAAAAATCAATCTGTAAATGCTACGTTTTTAAGAGGAGATGAAAAAATAAATACGACACTAAAAGTTAATGGGGATGGTAAAGTGGGTATTTTCCCTGCATCGCATAATTCTAGATTTGCAGAGTTAGGTTATTTTGATATTATTCATAAAGATTATACCTTTTTAGAAAGTTTTGGTGGAGGTGTAGATAAATTTAAAGAACAGGTTTCAGGTTACTTCGATCAATTAGGAAAAATCTTTACACCGAGTACAGGAGCTTACAAAGGCGTTGGTGGATTTAAAGCTATTTTCGATGTGTTCCCTGACCAATGGATTTGGCAAGATTTCTGGGGTTTAACGGCGTTTTTATCTATTATGTTAGGTATTCTTAATTTATTACCTATACCTGCATTAGATGGTGGTCACGTGGTGTTTTTATTATTTGAAATGATATCTGGCAAGAAACCGAGTGAAAAGTTTTTAGAGCGTGCACAGGTCATTGGATTTTTTATTTTAATAGCATTAGTGCTGTTTGCCAACGGTAATGATATTTTTAAAGCACTCACTAATTAAATTTTTTTTAAAAAAAATAATAATTCATTTTGTATAAATGAAAATACTATATATATTTGCATCCGCTAACGCGAAAAATAACCTTCCTCTTTAGCTCAGTTGGTTAGAGCATCTGACTGTTAATCAGAGGGTCCTTGGTTCAAGTCCAAGAAGAGGAGCAAAAAAGGTTTATCATTTGATAAGCCTTTTTTTGTTTGTAGTCATTTCTTTAG
>Ga0193951_1000031_pt1 | contig 56436 bp, 49 predicted proteins | sample BB_2_MG_FD_140370 | JGI IMG/M metagenome (GOLD analysis project Ga0193951, IMG submission 140370) | Microbial mat bacterial communities from the Broadkill River, Lewes, Delaware, United States - BB_2_MG | ecosystem: Environmental > Aquatic > Freshwater > River > Microbial mats | place: USA...
AAAATCTCTTCCAAGACTCTATGGTTCACATAGATTTACAAAAGAACAAAGAGAAGATAAACTCCTAAAGATTGTCTCTTCTCAAACATCAGATGCTCCTATAAAAATATATCAAGATGTTTCAATCTTTGTAAGTGAGAGTACAAAAGATATATCCTATGAGATAAAAAAAGATATGCAAATATATTTAGTTCAGATAGAAGGAAGTTCTCTCATCAATGAAATGGTTGAACTCCATCATGGTGACGCCCTTGAAATTACGAATGAAAAAACTTTACATGTAAGCCCTATAGATAAATCACATTTTTTGTTTATAGAGATGCCAAAGTTATAATTAGGTTGCTGGTATATTGTTAACAATTCGATTTCTACCGCTTTCTTTTGCTTCATAAAGGAGAGTATCTGCCTCTTTATAGATAGCTTCCATCGTAGTTATATCTTTTGCTTCTTTGACTACTAAGCCAAATGAAGCTGTCACATAAGGGGAGGCAGTGTTATTTTTGTGTTCGATTTTGAGATTTTCTATTGCTAATCTTACTTTTTCTACAAAATCTATACTTTTTTGTACATCTTTTGTCTTGAAAAGTAGACCAAATTCTTCTCCACCAAGCCTAAAACAAAAATCGTCAGCACGACTGAGCATTTTATTCATGCTATTTGCTACTTTTATGAGAACACTATCTCCATCTTGATGGCCATAAGTATCATTATAGAGTTTAAAATTATCAATATCCAATATTGAAAATGCTACTAATTCTTCATTTCTTTTTGCACTATTTATTATTTTTGGAAATACTTCATTAAAATGTCTTCTATTATAGATTTTTGTCAGCTCATCTGTTATCGATATCTCTTCTATGCGTTTTTTATCTGTGATATCTTGTCTGATTCCTGTATATCCAATTTTATTGCCTTCTAAATCATAGATAGCAGATATATTTGCTCTCACCCAGTAAAAGTTACCATTTTTAGCTCTGTTTTGTATCTCACCTTCCCAGTAGCCTTTTTGGAGTAAATTTTTCCACATATCTTTATAAAACTTTTTTGGTACGAGGGGACATCTGACAATCGAATGTTTTTGACCTATAACCTCTTTTTTGCTATATCCTGATATTTGGCAAAATGCTTCAGAAACTTCTGTTATAGTTCCATCTAAGTTGGTTGATGTAATGATTATATACTTATCAACTAATTCTATATAACGGGTTAGTTGTTGCTCTACTATTTTACGATTTTGGATTTCTTGTGAAAGTTTTCTATTTGCTCTTAGTATCACAATAGTGATGCTTATAAAAAAGAGGCTAAGTCCAACAATCCAACGAAAAATTAAAGTATAATCTACACCTTTTTGATAGTTTATAGATATCCATTTATTGAAGATGTTTTGTCTTTCTTCATTAGAAATCATATCAATAGATTTATTTAAAATACTTAGTAAAAGTGGTTCATCGCTTCTTGTCCCAATTGTGAGTTGCGAAGTCTCATCAAGTTTTGTAGCTATTTTGATTTGACCTACATGTTTTTTTTGTATTTGGTATCCCAAGGTCGTAAGTGAATCTACCATGCCAAAAATCTTACCTTCACTTACAAACTCTAAACTTTTGTCTATATTTTCAACTTCAATAAACTTTATATTTTTATAACGATTTTTTAGTTTTTTATACATGGAATGACCCTTGACTACAGCCACTGTCTTATCTTTTAACTTTCTTATATCATCAATAAAAAATTCATCTATGTTAGTAGCTAAAACCAATGGCTCATCTATATAAGGTTTTGTAAAAGCTAGAAATTTTTCTCTCTCTTTAGTTGGTGAAATTAGGGAAAAAATATCACATTTGCGTTTTTTACCAAGCTCCAAGGACTCTATCCAACTTTTTGTTGGAACAAAGTTGATAGGTATATGTATAATTTTTTCTATCAAAGCTACATAATCAGCTGCAATACCTATATGTGTACCATTTTCTATTTTTTCAAATGGCATCCAGTCAGGATGGACACATACGTTTAAACTCTCTTTCTCTCTTAAGTAGTTAACTTCATCAAAAGTAAAATTTTGTATCGTATCTTTATGTTGAAAAAAATCAAATACATACTCATTAATTGGTATTTTTTGATCAATCAAACCAAATTTTTTATAAGAGTTTATCGCATATTCTAATCTTCCTTTATCTAAAGTTCCAAGAGGTATAGTTTTATGCTGTATCATTTGCTCAATTCCATCAGCTTCATATCTAAGATGTTTGAGTGATTTGTTTGGTGCGTATTTTGTATGTATGAGTTTTATTATCTCTTCTTTATGTTCAAGTGCATATTTCCAGCCTTTTAATGTAGCTTTTCTAAATTTTTCAACTCTATTAGGATGATTTTTAGCTTCACTATCATTTGTAAAAAGCATATCTCCATAAAAGTCTGCACCATAGTTTGCTGGATTGAGGATATTGATATCTATCCCTTTTTCTATAAAATAATAAGGCTCATTAGTAAGATAGGCACTATATGCATCTATCTTTCCCTCAATTAAATCTTGATGATTGGTTTTATTTCTTATGCGTATTATGTTAGGAGTAATGTCAAGCTCTTTTAGCATAGCTAAGATAGAAAAACCATCTGTATCTTTTTCATAAAATACAAGTTTTTCCCCTTTTAACTTATATGAAGAGTCTATACCACTTTTTTTCAAAGTGATTATAATAGCAGGAGAATGTTGGAAAATAGGACTTACGATAACAACTGGTTGATTTTTTGCTCGGTAAAGAAGAAGTATCGAATCAGTTACACCATACTGTGCTTCACCACTTATGACTTGTTCTATATTATTTTTAGCTAAATCTCTTTGTCTTATCTCTACATCAAGTCCAACTTCTTTGTAAAAACCTTTTTCAAAAGCTGCATAATATCCAGCAAATTGAAACTGATGGAGCCATTTTAGTTGAAGTATTACTTTTTCATTAGCAAATAGTGAGCTGTAAAATATGATTAAAAAAGTAATAAATCTTAGCATACTTCTCCAATAAGAGATTTCTTTCATGTTACAATAGTTTATATTAAAACAAATTTAGGATATCATAAAAAGAGTACTATTTATCTATAATGTATATATAAGCACTAAATATAAATTCGTATAATTAACATTTTTAGAGTAAATTAGGCTGAAGACTCCTCTACTTCAAGATCCCATAAAACCGAAACTCCATACTCTTTATCAAGTGTAATATACTTAAAATATTCTTTCTTTGCTCTATAACTAAAAAGTCTAACATCTACATCTTCACCACGAAGCAGCTTTTTCACTTCAAATATACCGATACCTTTTTTACCCCACCTATAAAGCGAATTTCCCCAGATACGAAAAGAACAAGTTGCCTCTTTTTTCAGTTCAAATACTTCACCATCTTCACTATACCAAGAGGCGTTATTACATGTATATACTTTTGTATTTTTCCCATTAACTAACTTTTTTTCCATAACAATCATACCATTTTCACAGTATGGACATTTTCCTATTATAGACATCTTTTCTCCTTATATGTAAAATATTACTTAAAATAAATCGTTTAAAACAAAAGTATGTCAATTTGAAATATTTTGGTATAATTCAGAAAATATATAAGGACCTTTAATGAAAAAAATATTGCTATCCATAGTTGGACTTCTTGTAATTTGTGGTGCTGCTATGCCACTTATTGTAAAAAATCAGATAGACAAGCAGATTGAAACTGAAAAACAAGTACTCAATAAACACGGAGTAGAATTAAGCTTAATAAGCGAAAAGGGCTATGTTTCAAGTTTTAGAGAGTTTGAACTAACAATAGTAGATGGCAAAAAATTTAGAGACTATGTTTTTGAAAAACTTACTCAAGCAAATCCTAATTACAAAAGTGTCAGTCAACTATTAAAAAAACAGAGTGAAAAGGATATTCGTCCTGCACTTGATGGTACAACACTTTATGGGACTTTAAAAAGCTCAAACTTACTTCTACACCCTTCAGTTATCAAGATTTCATTAACAAAATTTTCTGATGAAATAATGTCAAGTTTAAATAGTTCAAGTAAAACAGATGAGCTTATCCAATCTATACTTGATGAAAAAATGTTTACATTTTTAATAACTCTTGATTCAAACAAAAAAATATCTCAAATAGTTATGCAAGATATAAATAAAGACATAATCAATCACAACAATGATGTTTTAAATGTTAAGCTTAAAAATCATAAATTAAATATAGACATACAAGAGAGTCTAAAAGGTACTTATACTCTTGGTGAACAATCAGTAAAAGCAAAAAAATTCTCTTTTAAAACTTTAGGAGTAGAGTACAAATTTGACTATCTTACACAATTTGATAATAGAGGAAGCTTCCACATAGACAGTATTGAATTTAAAGAAAATAAAAATGCTGTTACAATTGGCAATATAGATGCTTCAGCTATGACTAAAACTTCTAATTTAACTTCTTTAGATGGAGAGGCTAAATATAATATAAAAGATATATCTATAAAAAATAGAGTAAATCTTGAATTAAATAATTTAGCATTAGGTATTGTAGTTTCTGGTCTTGATAAAAACAGTACTATAGAAGCTAGTAACTCATATAATGAGCTTGCATTTAAACCTACACAAAATAGTATAAAACAAGTTCAAAACTCTATTCAAAAAATCTTAAATATTGGTTTTAAGGTTGGTCTAGAAGCATCTTTACATGGGCTTATTTTTGCTAATAAAAATTTCGATAATTCAGATTTAATTTTAAATTTTAAAATTGAACCTAATAATTATAATATTAATGATAAAAATATGCTAAATGCTTTTTTAGTTGATGGGAAACTTACTTTAAATGAAAATAGTGTAAAGGAACTGCTTAAAATAAACAGAAATTTTACAAAATTTGCTCAACTTGGAAAAAAAGATGGAAAAAATATAGTATTTACTTGTGAATTTAAAAATAGTACATTGTTTATTAATGGGACAAAAGTTAAATAAATGCGAGAATCAATGTTAAAAAATAAAATCAAAAATAGACAAAGTGGTGTACTTCTGTATGGAATAACACCACCTAAAGCAAAAAACACAAAAGAAGAGCTAGACACTATAGCAAAAAAGCAAGTTGATAGATTAAAAAACTTGAATGTTGATGGGATTGTGCTTTATGATATACAAGATGAGTCTGATAGAACAAATATGAAGCGACCATTTCCTTTTATGGAAACGCTTGATCCTTGTGATTATGCTAAAAACTATCTTGATGCTCCTTTACATGTACCTGTTGTTATTTACAGAGCAGTAGGGAAATATGACAAAGATGAGTTTTGTCAATGGCTAGAAAATAGAAAAGGCAGAGATTTTTTTTCTGTATTTGTTGGAGCTGCGAGTAAACAAACAAAAACAACAATTGGTATGAGAGAAGCTTATAAACTCAAAAAAGAGATAAATGACGATATCGTTTTGGGTGGTATTATGATACCTGAACGGCATACTTTAAAACATGATGAACACTTAAGAGTCTTTTCAAAGATAGACAATGGCTGTGAATTTTTTGTATCTCAGTGTGTTTATGACCTTATGGGTGCAAAAAGATTTTTAGATGACTATTTGGCTTACTCAAAAGAGCATAATAAGCCTCTAGTTCCTATCATTTTTACTATTACACCTTGTGGTTCTTCTAAAACTCTTGATTTTATGAAATGGTTAGGGATAAATATACCTTTACACTTAGAAAACAGATTAAAAAATTCAGAACATATCTTAGCAGATTCTGTAAAACTTAGCCGTGATATATTTGAGATTTTATATTTTTATGGAAAAGGTAAAGGCATCCCAATTGGGTGTAATGTTGAAAGCGTGGCTATTAGAAAAGAAGAGATTGACGCTTCAATTGCGCTTTTAAATGATATACGAAAAATTATGGAAAGATAGTTGAGTAAGATTGTACTATGCACATTCAATGCAAGATATACTCACACCTCGATAGGACTTAGATACCTCTATGCAAATCTAAAAGAACTTCAAAGTGATGCTGTTATAAAAGAGTTTGTTATAAACACTCAAGTAGCAGATGCAGTTGAAATAGTATTGACTGAAAATCCAAAAATAGTTGGTATTGGTGCATATATTTGGAATGCAATCGAAGTAGGGGAGTTTATAGAGACTCTAAAAAAAGTTGCACCACATATAATCATAGTTATAGGTGGTCCTGAAGCTAGTTACTTTCCCCACAGGGTTGATTTTAGTAAGGCTGATTATTTTATACAAGGGGAAGGTGATGTTGCCTTTTATGAACTTTGTAGAGCCTTGTATGATGCTAAAGCTCCTTTAGAAAAGATTATCAAAGCAGATATTGTCGATTTGAGTCAAATTGAACTTCCTTATAAGTACTATAGTGATGCAGATGTAGCGAACCGTCAGTGTTATGTTGAAGCGAGTAGAGGTTGTCCTTACTCTTGTGAGTTTTGTTTGTCTTCTATAGATAAAAAAGTAAGAAAGATAGACTCTGAGCGATTTTTAAAAGAGATGGAAATCCTTTGGGACAGAGGCGTAAGGAGCTTTAAGTTTATAGATAGAACTTTTAATCAAGGCATTGCCACAGCGAATAAGTTAATGGACTTCTTTTTATCAAAAGAACCTCCATACTTTATACACTTTGAAGTCATACCTGATAATTTTCCAAAGTCCATAAAAGAGCGTATAAAAGAGTTTCCCCCAGCTTCATTACAACTAGAGGTTGGTATACAAACACTTGATGCCACAATATCTCAAAATATATATAGAAAACTTAATCTAGAAAAGATTAGAGAAAATTTAGAATTTTTAGAAAATGAGACAAAAGCTCATTTACATGTAGACCTCATCATAGGACTTCCTGGTGAAAGCTTGGAACAATTTGGTAAGAATCTAGATATGCTTTATAGTATGACAAAATGTGAAATACAGTTGGGTATACTTAAAAAACTCTCAGGCACTACGATAAATAGACATGATAAGATTTACGGTATGGTCTATTCTGATAAACCTCCATATGATATACTTCAAAATAATCTTATTCCATTTGGAATGATGCAAAAGGCAAAAAGATTTACGAGATTTTGGGATATGGTTTATAATAGTGGAAATTTTAAAACAAGTGCTACTTATCTTTGGAGTGATGGTAAAGTATATGATGGTTTTTTCTCATTTAGTGAGTGGATATATGCTCAAACAGAATCTACATGGCAAATTTCCTTAGATAGACTAGCGCACCTTGTATATAGATATGTAACAGAAGTTTTACATGTAAACGAAGATGAATTTAAGCAAATTATGATTAATGATGTAATGGTTATTAGAGGAAGAAAACTTCCTAAGTTTTTAAGAGTAGAGATAGAAAATAAAAAAACTAGAAAAGAAGAGACAAAAACTTTTAATAAAAGACAGCTAAAACACTCTAATTAATCACTGTAACATTAATTCATGTTATAATATATACGATAAATTAGAGGGAAGGGTTTATTATATATGAGTAAAGATTTATTTTCTACAAATTTTCTATATGATGCACTTTTAAATAACTCCCCTTTTGGTATATTTAATTATTCAACTGATGGAGTTATTTTCACTTTTAATCAGCAGCTAATAGATGTATTGGGTTCTTCAAAAGAAAAATTAATCAATTTCAATATGCTAGAAAACCTTACAAATAAACATATGCTCAAAGCAATAAGAAAATCACTAGAAGATGGTTTTGGTGAATTTTATGGAGAGTATACTTCTATAACAGGTCAAAAAACCTCTTTTATGAGGGCGCTATTTTTTAGTGCTAAAGATAGTTCAGGAAAGACTATCGGTGGTGTAGGTTTCTTTGAAGACTTGAGTGTTTTAGAACAAACTAAAAATGAACTCTATAAAAATAGAAATATACTTGAATCCCTAATGTATAGTTTGCCAGACTTAGTTTGGGCCAAAGATTTACAAGGCAATTATCTCACTTGTAATAAAAGATTTGAAGGCCTCATAGGACTTAATAAAAACAAAATTATTAAACATAATGACTATGATTTTTTTAATAAAAATTTAGCTGATTTTTTTAGAGAACACGACAAACTAGCTCTATTAAAAGGAAAAGCAAATACAAATGAAGAGTTATTGACATTTGCTGATGGTCATAAGGAGCTGTGTGAAACTATAAAATCACCTATGTATGATGAAGATAACCAACTTTTAGGTATATTAGGGATTGCTAGAGATATTACACAAAGAAGAAAACTTGAAGAACAAATTAGTTTAACACAATTTTCAATTGACAATGCAAATGTTGCAATTACTTGGCTTGATGCAAAAAGTGGAGAGATCTTTTTTGTGAATAAAGCAGCTTGTGATAGTCTTGGTTATACTTTTGAAGAGTTAACGCAACTAAAAATTATAGATATTGATCCAAATTTTGATGAGAGTATTTGGGACACATATGCCCATAACTTACTATTAATTGGTGAAAATCGTTTTGAAACTTTACATAAAAGAAAAGATGGAAGTACTTTTCCTGTAGAAATTATTGCAAAAATTTTAACATTTAAAGACAAAATCTACAATGTTGCTTTTGCAATAGATATATCTTTAAGAAAAACTCTTGAAAAGCGTTTACTTACAACTCAGTATTGTGTTGATCAATCTACCTTAGGAATTTTTTGGACAAATAAAGAGGGAAAAATTGTTTATGCAAATGAGAGTGCTTGTTCAAGTTTAGGATATAATGATAATGAAATAGTAACTCTTCATATTTCAGATATTGATCCTTTAACTAGTAAAGAAATGTGGGATGAGCAATGGAAAACACTTAAAAAAATTAAAGTAAGCAAATTTGAGTCATTTCATCGTAAAAAATCAGGAGTTGTATATCCTGTAGAAGTTTTTGCTAATTATATAGAACAAAATGGTGTTGAATTGGTTGTTGGTTTTGTAGAAGATATTACCAAACAAAAAGAAGCAAAAGAGTCTTTAGAAAAAAGTGAAAAACTTCTCCGTGAATCTCAAGAAATTGCTAATATAGGGAGTTGGGAACTTGATTTAATCACAAAAAATGTAATGTGTTCTGATCAAGTATTAAAAATTTTTGAAATAAACAATTCTGATATATTTCCAACATTTAAAACATTTCTAAAAATAGTACATCCAGATGATAGAAAATTGGTTATTCAAGCTTATATTAAAGCATTTACAGAAACAACGGCGTATAATTTTATTCATCGTTTGCTAATAAATGGAAATATTAAATATATTCAAGTTTATTATAAAACTGAGTTTAATAAAAATGGACAACCAGTTAGGTCTATTGGTACCATTAAAGATATCACTCATGAGTATAATTTAACTGAAAAAATCAAATATATTTCAAATTATGATGATTTGACAAATCTTCCAAATCGTGTTTTATTTTATAATAATCTCAAACAAAAAATCTCTGAAATTAAAAAACATAAAAATAGATTTTTAGGACTCTGTTTTATAGATTTAGATGATTTTAAATATATTAATGATTCTTATGGACATAGTGTTGGTGACGAAATATTGAAAGAATTTTCAAAGCGCTTACAAGAAGAAGTGAAAAACTTTGGTTGGGTAGCTCGTTTTGGTGGTGATGAGTTTGCTGTTGTTTTAGAAGATGTTAGAAAGCCTTCGGATGTTGCTAAGATTCTTGAATCAATAGTAAAAATGATGAAAAAACCATTTAATATTCATAGGAAAAAGCATCCTATAAATGTTAGTATTGGTATAAGCCTTTATCCTAATGATACATCAAATATAGAAAATCTTATTAAATATTCTGATGCTGCTATGCACCGTGCAAAAGAGTTTGGAAAAAACCGTTATGAATTTTACACTAGTGATTTAACCAAATCAATGACACGCAAAATGCAACTCATGACACAACTTTCAAATGCTATAGAAAAAAAACAATTTGAACTATACTATCAGCCACAAATTGACTTAATAAATTTTAAAGTTATAGGATTTGAAGCACTTGTTAGATGGAATCATCCACAATTAGGATTTGTTTCACCAGCAGATTTTATTCCAATAGCTGAAGAGAATAAGCTTATAATCCCTTTAGGAGAATGGATACTAAAAGAAGCATGCCGACAAATGCTTAAGTGGAACAATGAATTTAATTTTAATGGTCTTATGGCTGTTAATGTATCAGGAATTCAACTTGATGAAAAAGCATTTTCACAATCTGTTTCAAAAATTTTAAAAGAGACTGGTGTAGATGCAAAAAATATTGAGATAGAGATAACAGAATCATCTTTTATGCGTGATTTTAAACACTCTATACAAGAATTAAAAAAAATTAATGAATTGGGAATCAAGTTATCAATTGATGATTTTGGAACTGGATATTCGTCTTTGTCTCATTTACGCAAAATGCCAGTTGAAACACTTAAGATTGATCAATCTTTTATAAGTGATTTACCTGATGATACTGATGCTTGTGTCATAGTTGAAGCTATACTTGGCCTTTCTCGTAGTCTGAAAGTGGATGCTTTAGCAGAAGGAATAGAGACTAAAGAAGAGTTAGAATTTTTACAAAAAAGTGGGTGTACTAAAGGGCAGGGTTATTACTTTAGTACACCGCTTAAAGCTGCTGATGCTGAAGCATTTTTAATAAAATCAATACGCAACAATTAATTAAAGTTATGAATTGGACTATTCATAACTTTAAACACAATAACTAAAGTTATTTTTGTTTTTATTTATACTTCTAAAAAAGGTACACTCATGCAAGTAAGTCCTGCTTCTGCTTTAACAAACTCACTTATATCTGTAGATTTAACTTTATAACCTAAAGCTTTAACAAGCTCTATTGTTTTTGGAAACGCTTCATTCATACAAATTGTTTCATTGATTTTTAAAATATTCGCGCCAAAAGGCTCTTCTTTAGGTACGATAATTTGTCTAAATCCTACAAAAATTTTACTATCTACCCATTCAGGATTAATTAATAATGTTTCTTCATCAAGTGCTGTACATCCAGTTTTTAGATGTAAACATCCTCCTACTTTAACAGCTATTACTTCATAACCATAAGGAGAGAGAATCTCTCTTAGTTCTCTAATACCTTGGGCATTTGTTCTTGCAGATTTTCCAACAAAAATTTGTTTACCAATTTTAAGAACATCTCCACCCTCAATTTGAGCAGGTAATTCTATACGCTTAATATTACGATATTTTGTAAATACTTTTTCCATAGTTGCACTCTCTTTGCGACGAGAAGCAACCCCCATAGAAGTAAGTATTGCTACTTCATCAAAAACTATTATAGGGTCTTCAACAAATACACTATCAGGTAAATCCATATTTTCATCTATTATAATAACATTTGCACCACAACTTTGAAGCATTTTTCTATAAGATTCATGTTGAATTTCTGCTTTTTTTATATCTATTTTTTCACTATTAACAAAAGTTAATTCACATTGTTCTAAAGAAGGAGATGGTAGATGAGTAACGATACTTAACATAAAAATCCTTTTATTTTTTGCAAGTATTATGCCTTATTTTAACTTTGTTTTCTTTTGATAGAATACCTTTCGCTTGAAATATGTACCCAGAAAGTATTTTTAATTCTCTTTAATTTTAATGTAAATATGTACATTTGTTGAGCCGTCTTGAAAAGCTCTATTATCGATTTCTATATAATTTAAGGACTTAATTAACTTTCCATATTTATCATACCCATAACTTCTAGGATCAAAAGATGGAATACTTTTACTAATATATGATGCCACGCTTGATAATGTTGCCCAACCATCATCAGCTGATACTGCATTGATAGCTTTTACCATTATTTCTTTTAGTTTTTTCTCATCATATTTTGTCTTCTTACTATTTTCTCTTTTTCTCAAGTTTTCAGTAAATATAAATTTATCACAAGCTGAAGTAAAAGATTCTGGAGTTTTTTCTTCACCAAAACCATAAACAACTAAACCAGCTTCCCTAATCCTTGTTGCCAATCTTGTAAAGTCACTATCAGAGGAAACTATGCAAAAGCCATCTAAATGATTTTCATGCAATATATCCATAGCATCAATAATCAAAGATGAATCTGTAGAGTTTTTACCAGTTGTATAAGAAAATTGTTGCATAGGTTGTATAGCATGACCATGAAGATGCTCTTTCCAACTTTTTAGATTAGTAGTAGTCCAGTCCCCATATGCTCTTTTTATGCTAGCAATACCAAATTTTGATATTTCTTCCAATAACTCAGCTATGATGGATGCTTGTGCATTATCAGCATCTATTAGTACTGCTAATTTATCATTTTGTTTTTCTGACATGACTACTCCTTTTATAATATTATTTACTATAGCATAAAGTTGACTATTTAAGTCTTTGTTAGATACTTTATTTAAAAAGATGATGAGCAGAACATTGTAAATTAGTTTTTTATCTCTAACCCAAGCTCAGAAGCAATCTCTCTCATAGCTAATATCACTTCATGCATAAGTTCTCCAAGTTCCATACCGAGCATATCAGCTCCTTTTTGGATAACTTCACGACTTGCTCCCGCTGCAAATGATCGAGTTTTAAACTTCTTTTTTACAGATTTGACTTCTAAATCCATAACCGATTTACTTGGACGCACTAGAGCACAAGCAGTTATAAGACCTGTAAGCTCATCTACGGCATAAAGTGTTTTTTCCATCTTGCTTATAGGCTCAATATCAGTACAAATCCCATAACCATGCGACATGATAGCTCTTATAACTTCTTCACTATACCCTTTTTCTTGCATGATTTCTTGGGTTTTATGACAATGCTCATCTGGATACTTCTCATAATCCAAGTCATGTAATAGACCTACAATACCCCATTTTTCTTCATCTTCTCCTGCTTTTTTTGCAAAGTATCTCATAGTTCCTTCAACAGCTAGACCATGAGTAACAAGGGCATCACCATTGTACTGTTTTAAAAGTTTTAAAGCATCTTCTCTATTTGGCATATTATTCCTTTACATGTAGATTGATAATTGTAACTTTTTATATGTAAAATTTTCCATAAAATACTTATTTTTATATCGATAAATACTTAATAAACATATAATTAACAGAAAATTCTCACATACTAAGATTGTAAAAAAAGTTGAAAAACCAAAAATCAACAATACACGCAACGGTGAATTACTCTCATATCAAATTCTAAATGGTAAAAAAGTGTTTCACAAATCAATTGCAAAAGCTCTTGAAAAGAGTTTTCCTTTTCCTATAGATAAAGATATTTTGAATTCAAATTTAACAATTAACTTAGAGATTGTCTACCAACTTATTTGATTTTTTTATCTTTTTTCTTATTTTATATTGATGAAATAAATTATACATTGATGGTACATAAAATAGATTTAATATAGTTCCCCATAAAAGCCCAAATCCAACGCTGACTGCTAAAGGCTGAAATGTAACTGATTCTGATGAAGCAAAAAATATCAATGAAGATAAACCAATAAGAGTTGTAACAGAAGTTATAATAATCGGTCTAAATCTTCTAGTGGCTAGAGTAAAAATCTCATCAGGTTGCTTTGCAGTTTTTAATATGGACATCATTAAAATTCCATCATTTACTATAACACCTGCTAAACCTAAAGCTCCTATTAGAGAAGGTAGAGATAGATTTAATCCCATTACCAAATGACCCCCTAAAACACCAAATAGTGAAAGAGGAATCACTGACATAACTATAAAAGTTTCGCGAATAGAATTAAACAAGTACAACATAGACATAAAGATTAAAATAACAGCTAAAGTAGAAGCAAGTACCATCTCTGTTTTGAGTGCTCTTTTTTGCTCAATTTCACCTTTAAATTTTAACTTAACTCCATTTTCCTTCAATTTTTGAATCGTAGGATCTATTTTTTCTAAAACTTCATCAGCTGTAATTATTTTTGGGTCAACATTCGCATAAACATAAAAATTTGTCTCACCATCATCCTTTATTAACATTTCTAATGATTCTACTTTTTCAAGCTCACATATTTCACCCAATCTAACAAAAGAACCATTTTTTAAAGGAATTTCTAAATTTTTAAAATTTTTAAAATTGTCTTTATTAAGAGATTTTACTTTTACATTGAGTAACTCTTTATTATCAAAAATCACACCAATTTTTTTAGACAAATACAAACTTGCAATATATGAACCTAAATATTTCTCCGTAATACCTAAGTTTTCACCATAAGAGTTAATCTTCAATTTAATCTCATCGGTACCTTGTCTGATGTTATTTCCATAGTTTTTTAATCCATCTATTTTTGAAAAACTTTCCTCTATTATTCTAACAGCTTTTATAGCTTCTAGATAATTGTCGCTGATTACACCTAACCTTATATCAGCTTTAACATTTCCCATCCGTTTTTCTACTACTCTTAGATCATTTAGTGCAAACTTTTCTATGTATTTTTGTGTTTTGAGCCAAATTCTTAAGTCTTTTGATATTTCTTGTGAAGATTTTGTTCTAGTTCTATCCACATCATCATAATAAAAACTAAGATAAGGAGTAACATACCTATCCAAAAAGTTAGTAGGAGCTTGTTTTTTTAAATCTATATTTATATAACCAACATAAGGGTATCTTTCTCTATCGTTAGTAGCATTTCTTCTATATCCTGCAGTTGAAATTATATTGTTTATAAAAAATCTATCTCTTTCATGTAAAAGATCTTTTTCTATAGTTTGAACTATATTTAAAGACTCTTCAAGTGTTGTAGTATTTTTTGCTTTAAATGTTAAATTGATTGAAGGAGAATCAAAAGATTGAAACATTTGAAATTTGGATTGTTTAAATCCCACATAAATCATAGAAGGAACGATGATAACAAAGAGCAGTAAAAACACTTTTTTATTAGATACAATAAAAATGAGAACTTTTTGGTATAACAAATTGGCTTTTGTCCAAGAGAGAACTTTAGATTTTGGATTTAATACATGGGCTGCGTGAATGGGTAAAAAGATAAACGACTCAATCAAAGAAGCCAATATAAGTGCACTAAAAGCGATAGGTATAAGCTGTATAATTTCCCCTAACTTGCCACTTATCATAAGTAGAGGGATAAAAGAGAAAAGGGTGGTTAAAGATGCTAAAGTAACAGGTTTGACCATCTCTTTAGTACCTAAAAGAGCGGCTTCTTTTGCTCCATATCCTTTTTCAATATATTGTTGTATATTCTCACTCACAACAATAGCATCATCAACAATAATACCAATAGCAATCAAAACACCGATAAGAGAATTTATATTTATACTGTAACCTGATATATAAAAGTATATTGCCCCTAGTACAAAAGAAGTAGGAATCCCTAAAGCTATTATAAAAGCCATACGCATATTAATAAGTACAGAAGTTAATAGTGTTATAAGAATAATTGCTAATATTATATTTGAAATGACTATATTTAATCTATCCTTTATCACAACCGAGCGGTCTCGTCTAAGGTCGAAATCAACGCCTTTAATTTTAATCTGTGATATGAGTTTTTTGATATTTTCTGCTATTTCTAGAGCATCACCTTCAGGAGTTTGAGAGATAGAAAGAGTGATTGAGTTTTTGCCATTCATACTTGCTAAGGTTGTGGTATCTTCATATTTTTTTTGGACTGTAGCAATATCTTTTAGTGCAATTAAAATACCATCAATATTTAAAGTAGTTTTTGACAAATCAGTATCAATTTTTTTTCCATTATAAGTAGATATATAGTACTGTTCATTGTCATCTTCAATCTTTCCTATAGGAAAAATATAAGATAATTCACTTAAAGAGTTAATCACTTTTTGACTAGATAATCCATAAGCTTCAATCTTTTTTTCATCAATGATTATTTCATAAAAACGTTCAGAGTTGCCATATATCCTTACTTCTGCGACATCTTTGATTGAAAGCAATTTACTCTCAAATTTTTTTGCAAGGTCTTGAAGTATAGAGTTTGATACTGAAGAAGAAAGTATAGAAACTTGCATCAAACTTTTTAGACGAGCAACTGCTGTTACGCTAGGCTCGTCCATATCATCAGGAAAGTCTGATTTTAAAAGAGATATAGCACTTTTAACATCATCAACAATCTGAATTTTATCTGAATTTTTTTTCAACTCTAACGAGATAGAAAATCTACTAGGAGATATCACAGAAGAGACAGAAGTGATTCCATTTAGGTTTTTAGTTTTATCTTCAATCTCTTGAACTACCATTTTGTTTAACATATTTACAGAAGCACCACTATAACTTCCACTAATGCTGATTGAATCAGGCTCAATTACAGGAGAAATTTCTTTTGGAATTTGTGTATATGAGTATATCCCTACGGCAAAAAGAAGAAAAAATAAAATATAGTTTATTTTATAATTTTCAATAAAAAAGTTCAATATCTTATCAAACATAAATTTTATTCCTTACAATAGACTTCTCATATATAATTTGAAGATTATAGCTCTTTTTTACTTTATATTATTATATTTTCTGTATAATAATTTTTTTTAGTAAAGGATCAAAATGAACAAAAGTCTAGCAACAGATTTAATCTCTTTAGCTTTGATAGCAATCTCTTTTTTAGCTGTTCCATATCAGCAAATATTTTTATATACAGGTTTGTTTGCACTCTCAGGTGCTCTTACGAATCAAATCGCAATTCATATGCTTTTTGAAAAAGTCCCATTATTATATGGTTCAGGAGTTATTCCTCTAAGATTTGAAGCTTTTAAAACCTCAATCAAAGAGTTGATGATGAATCAGTTTTTTACAAAAGATCAATTAAATGCATTTTTTGAAAAAGAAGAAAAGAAGATAGATTTAACACCTATCATAGAAAATACAGATTTTTCACCAGCTTATGATGCTCTAACAAAAACAGTAATGGAGTCTCAATTTGGTGGAATGCTTGGCATGTTTGGAGGGGAAGCCGCACTTGAAAGTATGCGAGAACCATTTACAAATAAACTAAAAATCGCAGTAACTACCATCGTCCAAAGTAATGGATTTAATAACAAATTAGCAAAAAACTTACAAGATTCATCACTTAGTGAAGATATGCTGATTTCAATAGAAACCATGATAGATAAAAGACTTGAAGAACTTACTCCTAATATGGTAAAAGAAATAGTACAAAATTTTATCAAAGAACACTTAGGCTGGCTTGTTGTTTGGGGTGGATTTTTTGGTGGACTTATAGGTCTTATATCATCTTTTTTACTTTAAAATTTTCTACATGTAAGGAAAAAATTCCTTACATGTAACCTCTTTTTATAAATATTACTTTAAATTTACTTTTCTATACTATAATTATAAAAAGATATTAGGAAAACTTATGAATATATTGAAAAAAATACTTCTTTTAGGTGTCTTTACTGCAACATTTCTATACGCTTCACCAGCTGAATTATTTCAGTCTTTAGGATACTCTACAACATATCAAGAGACATTGGATAAAGCGGTAAAAAACAGAAAACCAATGATGCTGGTTATTAGTGAAAAAACATGTCCATGGTGTAGAAAGCTTGAAAATCAAACTTTAAAAAGAAAAAATATCAATCAATTTGTTCAAAATAATTTTATAGCAGTTGGATTAGAAAAAAATGATGATGTTTATCCAAAAAAATTTACCCCTCAAGTAGTACCTACAGTAGTTTTTGTAAATCCCAATGATGAAAGTATTATCTATCAATCATATGGATATAAACCTAAAAAAGAATTTATTGAGATTTTAACCGAAGTAAACAAAATGTTTAAGAGTGGTGCAAAATGAAAAATTTATTTAAAATAGTGCTGTCTATTGTTTTCGTATCAAGCTTTGCATACGCGCTAACCCCGTTTTCTTTAGAAGGTATCAAAGCAGTTAATGTTGTAGTCCTTAATAAAGGGAAACTGGTTTCAAAAAATACAATCAAACAGATAAAAGAAGAGACTATTGAAGCTTTAAAAGATGAAGGTATAAAAACTAACACTGATGAATTTTCAAATTTTATTATTAAGATAGAAGGAGATAAAGTTAGTACCAAAATTGCAGTCAATGTAAGTCTCATTTTGGTTGAAAGTGTTAACCCAATAAGAGATACAAAACTTACAAATGTAGCAGTAACATATCAAAAATCTGATTTTTTTATAGCTGATAAAATAGATCAAGATGTTTATGAGTCTGCTGTGGAGTTTTTACTACCAATGTTTTTAGAACAATTTATAGATGAAAATTAAGCGTCAATTACATAATTTGACGCTTAATAATTTTAAGTTCTAAATTCGCTAAGTTTATCGTTTAGTGATTCTGTCATTTTGTTCATATGCTCAGCAGCACTTGCTATCTCTTCTACACTACGAGCATTTTGTGTTGATATATCGTTCATTTGTCCAACATCATCAATCATACGACCTATATCACTACCTGTTTGAACATAACTATTAACAGTTTTATCAGCCATTTGCGTAGCATTTTTCATAACTGTTGAGAGTTCTGTAATCTTATCTTCAACTTCAATAGCTGTATGACTCAACTCTTCAACTTTTTTGGAGTTTGTACCCATTTGTTCACTTGAATCCATAATCGATTGGACTATAACACTAATAGTTGAATTGATTTCTACAAGTGATTTTTGTGTTCTTTCTGCAAGTTTTCGTACTTCATCAGCTACAACAGCAAATCCTCTACCATGCTCACCTGCTCTTGCTGCTTCAATTGCAGCATTTAATGCTAAAAGATTAGTTTGATCAGCAATATCCCCAATCACTTGAAGTACATCTTTGACTTGTTCTGTATCTTGACTAAGTTGTTGTATTTTTCCAGCTAATTCTATCTCAGTTGCTGCACTAATTTTTATATCCTCAGTAAGACTCAATATCGCTACATTTGCTTCATTTAAAAATACATTTGCTTCTTCTAATTCCTGCTTTGAACTTTTTGCATCATCAACATTGTTAGTTACTTCACTTCTCATGTGAGTTGCTTGTTTTGTAGTCTTATTAACAATATCTGTAGAATCTTCAACTAATTTTCCAACTTCTAAAGCTGTTGTTGATAACTCATGTGCAATCGATGAATTTTCAGTTGATAAGCTTTTTGCATCAGCTATCAAAATCCGCACCTTTTCTATAAAAGTATTGATACCTTGACTCGCTTGTGCGATTTCATCTTTACCTCTAACTTCTAGTTTTTTTGTTAAATCACCATCACCAGCAGAAAGGTCTTCTGTTCTTTTAATCAACTCATTTAAAGGTTTAGTTACACTTTTTTTAACACTTAAATATATAAATAACAAACTAAGTACAATAATAACTAGAGAAACTAATACAAAAAACGACAATTGTTTTACGATTTCTTTATCGCTTTTTACTTTTTCTATTGCCAACTCTTTTTTTACATTATCTACATAAACACCTGTACCTAGTGTCCACTGATATGGTTTAAAATCAATACCATAAGCAAATTTAGGTTGTGGTTCTTTTTCACTTCCTTTTGGCCATAAATACTTTACAATAGCACCACCTTTTTGAGCAGCTTTTATAAGCTCTTGAACTATATATACTCCATTTGTATCTTTTAGGTGGTTTAAATTTTTTCCTTCAAGAGAAGGTTTAGTGGGTAGAGCTATACAAGTGCCATCATATGAATATATAAAAACATATCCACTATTATCTTCAAAGAAACGAACATTTTTTATACTATCTTTGAGTGCTTGTTTGATTTCATCATCGCTAGAACCGTTTTTTTTCATACGCTCATATGTAGCATTAAATAAACCTTGAAAGATACGCATTTCATTTTTTAGCTCTTTTCTATGAGCTTCGTACGCTTTATCTTCTGCTTGTTTTAAAAATATTTTTGCTTCATTATGCATAACACTATACGCTAGTCCAATCAAAGACCCACCTATAATTGTTAATATAATAGTAGTTGATATAATCATCCTTGTAGATATTTTCACCATAAATCCTTTTTATTAATCTTAATTAATTCTAACATATTTATATTAAAATACTAGAGTAAAGATAATTTTAGTATCTAAATACTATCAATATGTTTCAATACTATACTTTATAATAAAGTTTTTATATCTTTTTCAATAGTTTCTGGTGCACTTGAAGGTGCATATCTTTTTAAAATCTTACCATCTTTATCAACTAAAAATTTTGTAAAGTTCCATTTGATGGCTTCTGTCCATAAAAAGCCTCTTTTTTCACCTTTTAGGTACTTGTAGATTGGATTTGCATCTGCTCCATTTACTGTCGTCTTTGCAAATATATCAAAACTAACACCGTAATTTTTCTGACAAAACTTTTTTATCTCTTTATTTGAGCCTTTTTCTTGCTGTCCAAACTCATTGGTAGGAAAGGCTAATATCCTTAAACCATCTTTTTTATACTTTTTATATAAATTCTCAAGACCTTCATATTGAGGAGTCATGCCACAAGAGCTTGCAACATTGACTATCAACAATACTTTATCTTTATATGTGTCCATAGAAATATTTTTACCATCAATACTTTTTACCGTAAAATCATAAATCGTCATTATTTTATCCTTTTGTATTATTTTATCCATTTTATCTCTACATGTAAAGATTTAGGCATAATAGCAATATGAATTATATAGGCTCAAAAAAATATTTATTGAATTTTATTCAAAACAGTATAAAAAAACATGTCGGCTCAATCAACGATAAAGTTTTTTGTGATTTATTTGCAGGAACTGGAACTGTTGGAGCACACTTTAAAAACAGAGTCAAAAAAGTCATTGCAAATGATATAGAACCTTATGCTTATACGATTATCTATAACAAGATAAAAAATTCCTCAACATATAATTTAAACAATATAAAATATGAACCCAAAGAAGGTTTTATCTATAAAAACTATGCTCTTGAACGAAGTTATTTTTCAAAAGAAAATGCAAAAAAAATAGATGGTTTGCGTGAAGCAATAGAGAAAAGCTTTACATGTAAAGAGATAACAAAAGATCAATACTACTACTGTTTGGCTTCACTTCTTTTTTCAGCTGATAGAGTAGCAAATACCACAGGTGTCTATGGCTCTTTTTTAAAAAATATGAAGTTTATGGCAAAAACACAATTGAAACTTTTAGCTCATGAGTTTGAATTGAGTGATAATGAACATGAAGTGTATAACGAAGATGCAAATGAACTCATCAAAAAAATAGAAGGTGATATCCTTTATCTCGATCCTCCATACAATCATAGACAATATGGACTAAACTACCATATACTTAATACTATAGTAAAAAATACAGAGTTTGAGCCACGCGGTATTAGTGGTTTTGATGACTATATTCGCTCTGATTATTGTAAAAAAAATAGAGTTGAAACTGCTTTAGATGAGCTAATCAAAGAAGCAAAATTCAAATACATTTTTTTAAGCTACTCAGATGATGGAATTTTAGATAAAATGTCAATTGAAAAAATTATGAGCAAATATGGTTCATATAGTTTAGAAAAATGTAATCACTCAAGATACAGAACAAATAAAAAATCAACAAAAGGGTGTGTAGTGGAATACTTACATGTAGTGAGAAAAAATGCATTGTGATTATTTTGGAGTTTGTGGTAGTTGTAAAGTTTATGAATTAAGCTATGAAGCGCAAGTGAGCAAAAAAATTGCGTTTATGCATGAACTGTTTGAGCCTTTACATGTAAAAGATATTGAAGTATTTACTTCACCTGATACTCATTATCGTAATCGTGCAGAATTTAGGATTTGGCACGATGAAGACGAGATGAACTATGCAATGAATAAGCTTGAAGGCAAAGATGTAGTTCAGATAAAAAACTGCCCCAAAGTAACAACTAAAATAGCTGAACTTATGGAGCCTCTTAGGTTGATGATAAAAGAGAGTGAAATCTTAAGACGAAAGCTTTTTTCTATTGAATTTTTATCATCATCTACAAAAGTCTTAGTTTCGCTTCTTTACCATAAAAAAATTGATGAGAGTTGGGATATACATGCTAAAGAACTTGAAAATAAATTTGGTATTGCTGTTATTGGAAGAAGTAAAAAAGTAAAAAGAGTGATTTCTGATGACTTCGTGATCGATGAGCTACATGTAAACAAAAAGCCTTACATGTACAAGATTATTGAAGGTGGATTTTCGCAGCCAAATAGCTTTGTAAATGCCAAGATGATAGAGTGGGCAACTCTACATATAAACAATCCTCAAGACTTATTAGAGCTATACTGTGGACACGGAAATTTTACTATACCTTTTGCAAAACAGTTCAACAAAGTACTTGCAACTGAGATATCAAAATCATCCATAAAATCAGCAAAATTTAGTTGTGAGATGAATGGTGTTGCAAATATAGAGTTTTTGAGAATGAGCGTAGAAGATTTGACAAGTGCACTTAAAAAAGAGAGAGAGTTTGTAAGACTAAAAGATATAAATCTTGACTTGTATAATTTTTCCCATGTATTTGTAGACCCTCCAAGAGCAGGTATAGATGAAAAAAGTTTAAAGTTTATAAGTCAATTTGAGACTATCATATACATTTCTTGTAATCCTATAACTTTAAAAAGAGACTTAGAGTTTTTAAAAAATAAATTTGAGATAAAAGATTTTGCTATGTTTGATCAATTTCCACATACTGAGCATATTGAATCAGGAGTAATTCTTAAAAAAGTATAAGGGAAAACCCTTATACTTCAAATTCATTAAGCCTTTGATTTAAGCTATTTGCTTGTGTTTGTAATTTGTTTGCATTTTTATTTAAATCTATTGCTGCATCATTATTTAGTGTTGAATACTCTAAAATAGTATTGATTTTAGTTATTATATTTTCTATATCAGTTGTTAAGGCATTTGTTACCTCAGACGACTTTGTTGAAGCCACAGATGCTTTGTCCATAAAATTTTGAGTATTAAAAATATCATCTTGAACTTGACTTGATGATGTGACTAATCCCTCAACAAATTTATAATTTTCTGCCATCTGTGTACTAGCATCTGAAACACTTTGTACTATTACATTGATAGTCATATCTATCTCTGTAAGTGATTTTTGTGTTCTCTCTGCTAACTGTCTGACTTCATCAGCTACGACAGCAAATCCTCGACCATGCTCACCAGCACGAGCCGCTTCAATAGCGGCATTTAAAGCCAATAGGTTTGTTTGTTCAGCAATATCTGATATAACTTCCAAAACACTTTTAACTTGTCCTGTTTCTGTACTAAGCTGTGAAAGTTTTTGTGAACTTTCAGCTTCTATTTGAGCTGTATGATGAATATTTTGAACCAATTCTTTAATTTTGTTAGTTGCATCATTTAAAGAATTTAAAGCTAATCCTATGTCAGAACTAGTTTGTTTTGAATCTATACTTGCATTTTGTAATTCAATTTTTACACTGTCACCTATCTCTTTTGTCTCTTCAACAAATATAAACTCTTTAGAAATTCTTGTTTCTATACTATTTGCTATAAAAGAGAATTCCTCAGATGCCTTCTGACTGTCAAATGAATTCTCTTTTGCATTTTTAACTGTGTCATGAATTTTCGATATAAACTTATTTAAATTTTCTGAGAGCGATGAAATCTCATCTTTTGAGCTTACATTGATTCTTTTTCTTAAATCTCCACTACCACTTGCCAATTCAACTGTAATATCACTTAATGAATCTACAGAGTCTGTTATACTTTTTACCATAACAAAAGTGAAAATCATAAAAAAAATAAGTCCTAATATTGAACCCCAAATTAATATTGATTTAGAAAAAAACATAAGTTCAACAAAGTTATCAGTTTTTGTATTATATTTATCATTTAAATTGCTAAATAATATTAGAACTAAAATTATATTAGATGAAAACCCCATAAAAGTTGTTCCTACAAGTAACCAACCTTTAGTCTTTATTTTAATATTTCTAAGCAATATCCGCCTCCCCAAAAAAATTTTGCCGTATTATACCACTTTATTATTAGATTGATAAGTTTCATTATGATATACTCGTAAAAAATTAAAGGAGAAAATATGGAATGTTCCATGCCCACAATAAATACAAATGATAGTAATATAATAAAAGAAATTTTTGAAGATTGTAAGAGTATTGCTATTATTGGTCTTTCTCCAGATGAGACAAAAGCAAGTAATATGGTAGCAAAGTATCTACAATCAAAAGGATATAAAATCATACCAGTTTATCCAAAAGAAGATACAATTCTTGGGGAAAAAGTTTACAGAAGTCTTGAGGAAATCCCTGAAAAAGTTGATATGGTAGATATGTTTAGAAAAGCATCTTTTGCTGATGAGTTAGTAGAAATTGCTCATAAAAGAGGTGATGTAAAATATTTTTGGATTCAGCTTGGGCTTGTAAATGATGATGCTTTCAAAAAGGCAACTGAGTATGGAATGGTAGCGGTACAAAACAAATGTAGTAAAATAGAACATAATAGGATATTTGATTAAATGATAAAATTAAGTGAAATAGTACAAGCAAAAAGAAAAATAAGTAAAGTAGTAAATAAAACACCATTTGCATACGCACCAAATTTAAGTGATGAAGTGGATGCAACAGTTTATTTAAAAAAAGAAAATTTGCAACTAACAGGTGCATACAAAATTCGTGGAGCTTATAATAAAATCGCTTCATTGAATAAAGAAGAGAGAGCGAAAGGTGTAATAGCTGCTAGTGCAGGAAACCACGCACAAGGAGTTGCTTATAGTGCTAAAGAATTTGGTATAAAAGCTACTATTATAATGCCTGAAGCAACACCTCTTTTAAAAGTAACAGGAACTAGAAGTCTCGGAGCAGAAGTTATTTTGCATGGTGATAATTATGATGAAGCATATACATTTGCACTTGAATATGCAAAAAACAATGATTTAACATTTATTCATCCATTTGAAGATGAAAAAGTAATAGCTGGACAAGGTACAGTTGCTTTAGAAATGCTTGATGAAGTTAATGACTTAGATTTTGTTGTTGTTCCTATTGGAGGAGGAGGGCTTATAAGTGGAGTGGCTTCAGCTATTAAACAACTAGATCCAAAAATAAAAGTCATTGGTGTAACAGCAAGTGGTGCTCCAGCAATGTATAAATCATTTACAGCAAAAAAAGTAATTAACTCAAAAAGTGTAAGAACCATAGCAGATGGTATAGCCGTAAGAGATGTTAGTCAAAACAATTTAAACCATATTTTAGAGTGCGTTGATGAGATAGTTCAAGTTGATGATGAAGAAGTTGCAAATGCAATTTTATTTATCTTAGAGAGACAAAAACTTGTAGTTGAAGGTGGTGGAGCTGCGAGTGTAGCTGCAATATTGCATAACAAATTTAAATACCCAAAAGATAGTAAAATCGGAGCTATTTTAAGTGGTGGTAACATAGATGTACAAATGCTTTCTGTGATTATTGAAAAAGGTCTTATCAAATCGTATAGAAAAATGAAACTTCTTATAACTCTTATAGATAAGCCTGGTGCACTTATGAGATTGACTGATATTTTACGGGAAGCAAATGCAAACATAATAGAAATAGATTATGACAGAACTTCAACAAAACTATCATATGGTGATGCTAAAATAACAATTGTCTTAGAAACAAAGGGGAAAAAACACCAAAATCAAGTCATGCAAATGTTACAAAAAAATGGGTATGAAGCACAAATAGAAGTTTAAAAGTAAAAACTTATATATAATACACAAAATTTTGATACAATATTTAAAGGTTATTAGACAAAGGGTGATAGATGTTTAGTGATGGTAAAATTCATTTTGTTGAAAAAGAAAAAATCACAACTTCACATGCATGGAAAATTCTTATCGTTGATGACGAAGAGGGTGTTCATACAATCACAAAAACTATATTAGGAGCTTTTAATTTTGAAGGTTCTGCTCTCGAATTTCTAAGCGCATATAGTGCCTTTGAAGCAGAAAAAATCATGAAAGAGCATAGTAATATTGCTCTGATTCTTCTTGATGTTGTTATGGAAGAAGATGACTCTGGCCTAAAATTTGTCAAATTTGTTAGAGATATTTTACAAAACAAAATGGTTAGAATCGTTCTTCGAACAGGACAACCAGGACAAGCACCACAAAGAGATGTAATTATCCGATATGATATAAATGACTACAAAGAAAAAACTGAGCTCACATCAGATAAACTTTTTACAACTATTATCGCTTCTATTAGAAACTATAGAGATTTAAAAGCTATTGAAGAGAAAAAAAACATAATTGAGCAAAATAGAATTGGATTAAAAAACATTATTAATGCTTCGGCAAATCTCTTTGAAATTCATTCATTAAAAGAGTTTGCAAATGGTGTTTTAATGCAATTAATTTCTCTTCTAAGACTCAATAGCAATTCCTTGTATATTAAAAGTGATGGTTTCACAGCAGTAAAAGAAACAGATAATACATGTACTTTTCTTGCAGGGACTGGTAAATATAGTCAAATTAATAGAATCGGGACAGATTGTTATAACTTTGATGAAAAGATAAAAAAAAGACTATTAGAAGCTGAAAAAAATAAACAAAGTTATTTTAATGAAGATTATTTTGTTGGTTATTATGAAACACACACAGGAAATAAAAACTTTTTATATATGAATGGATGTCAAAATTTAAATGATGACGATAGACGATTAGTTCATATATTTTCTTCAAATGTTTCTATTGCATTTGAAAATATATACTTAGATAAAGAAATCGCAGAAACTCAAGCAGAGATTATCTATACACTTGGAGAAGTAATGGAAAATCGCTCTAAAGAGACCGCTAGTCATGTTAAAAGAGTTGCACAATACACGCACTTAATAGCTAAAAATTTTGGACTAGATGAAGAAGAATCTTTTATTTTAAAAAGTGCTTCACCTCTTCATGATATAGGTAAAATTGGTATAGAAGACTCTATACTTTTAAAACCAACAAAACTAACAACAGATGAATTTGAAATAATGAAAACTCATGCTATGATTGGTTATGACATACTTAAAAAATCAACGAGATCAATCTTAAGAGCAGCAGCAATAGTCGCACATGAACATCATGAAAAATATGATGGGAATGGCTATCCCGCTGGAAATAAAGGTGATGATATTCATATATATGGTCGTATAGTTGCAATAGCTGATGTTTTTGATGCACTTACACATAAGCGAGTATACAAAGAAGCTTGGTCTTTTGAAGAATCTATTGAATATCTAATAGATCAAAAAGGGAAACATTTTGATCCACAACTTGTTGATATATTTATCAATAATTTAGATGATGTTAAAAAAATATATTCTATAGAGTGATAAATTCATTTTCCAATAGGTTTGTTATAAGAATTTTGTCTTTCAAATTTTCACCTATCTTTAAAATCGTTTTTATAACTTCAGCACTTTGAATTGAAGCAGCAAAAGTTACCGAAAAAGATGGATTTCCAATACTTTGTTCAATTCCAGATGAACCTTCTCTATACAAATTTTCTAAAGTATTACATGTAGAAAATTGTCCATTCATTCCAGCTATTGCACCATGTACAAAATCTATATCATTTTCTTTACAAATCTGAGCTAAATCTAATTTAGTTTGAGGATTATCCAATGCATCAACTACAATATCTACATTTTTTAGCATTTTAAAGTCATTTTTAGGATCAAATTTTTGTACAAATGCATTTACATGTAAAGCAGGGTTTATTTTTTCAATTCCTTCTTTTATTACTAGAACTTTTTCTTTCCCTAAAGTTTCTATATTAGAAAAATTTTGCCTATTTAAATTATGTTCTTCAAAAATATCAAAATCAAATATACTCAATTCTCCTACACCAATCCTTGCTAAAATCTCAGCTATATGACCACCTAATCCACCACTTCCTATAATTGCAACATGTGAATTTAGAAGCTTAAGTTGAGAAGAGGGTGATATAGTACTTTGATTGCGCTTATATCGTAGAGGTGCTATGCCGAGTTCTAATGATATTTGTTCTATCTCTTTAAAAGATATATTATGTGTATTGTGTAGCGCTTGTTCGATTTTCAGTGGTAAAAAATTCTCATTTGAATTTTTTTTGATAAATTCTTCTATATTATTCTTCACAATTATCCTTTATATGCTATCATTTTACAGGAGGATTGTTATGATTAAAATCACATTTAATGCATTTTCTTTTTTAAGAGAACACCTTACAAAACAAAATATTCCATTTGTAAATTATATCATGGAATTACCGGAAAATTATACACCAAATGAACTTATTGATAAACTAGGCTTCCAATCTGGTAAAGTAGAATTTGTATTTATCAATGGAAAAGTTCATCCTAAAGATACAATTTTTAAAGATGGTGATAGAGTAGCTTTAGTTCCTCCTGGAACTCCTGGCTCTTATCGACTTATGCTTGGAGCAAAAAAAGTAGAGAGGGATTAACCCCCTCCAACTTTAGGAAAGAGAGCAAGTATATCACCCTCTTGTAAAATATACTCTTCTTTTTGATGCTTTGAATTTACCATTAAAACACCAAGAGGTAACTTCTCTGTACTTATACCCAATTCATCCATAATGTTTTGAGCAGTTGTGCCATTGGGATAAACTCTTTCTTCAGATTTAAATCGACCTTCTCTATACTGAGCAAAAAGTTTAATTGTAATTTTCATCAAAAATTCCAGAATTCATCTATCTCTTCATTTGTAAAATCCCATGTTGTATTATGAGGTGGTAATTTTTCATACTTCATAAACTCAGGCATTCTATCATCAGCACTAGTTAAACCAGCTTTAAGATTAAATTCTCTTTCTGTTTTTAATATAGTTGACCCTAAATTAACAACATCATCACCAGTAAGTTCTATACCAAATCTCGCATTAATCATATCGATAAGAGCTGGTAGACATTTCGGATCATCTAACGCTGGAAAAGCAACAAATATACACATACCTGTACTATCAACTGCAGCTGAGGCAATTTGTAGGTTTCTTGCAAGTTCAACTTGACCATCTTTTTTAAGAGGATCAACATATCCCCCAGAATTTAAAATATTAGTTGCTACTGCATATCCAGCTGTATGATCAGCTCCCATAGGAGTTGTAATATATGTTACTCCTTGTCCTTTAACAGAACGCGGTTCATATGCTGGAATAGCTTGACCTTTTACTGTTGGAACTCTTACTAAACCATATAATCGTCCTAATAAGTGTGTTCCACTTCCTATAATTCTACCTAGAGGTGTGCCATTTGCTAATTCATCTGCGATTAACTCATATGCTCTTTTTCCATCACCATACTCAAGTATACCTGCATCAACTGCAAGGCCTAATGTAACACTTGTTTCAATTGAATCCAATCCTAAATCATCCATCAAGCCATCTATTCTCGCTATTTGATCTAAATCTTCTATACCAAGATTTGCTCCTAATGCCCAAATAGTTTCATATTCAAATCCTGAAGTGATGTAATTACCATCTTTATCATTATATACTTGAGAACATTGGATTACACAACCTGCATGACAACCATGTGTTGTTTTTCCACCGCGTGCTTTAATATTTTCAGCCATTGTCTCACCACAAATATTTTCGGCATGCTCCCAAGTACCTTCTCTAAAGTTTCTTGTAGGAAGTCCCCCAGCTTCATTAAGGATATTCACAAGTACATTTGTTCCAAATGCTGGTAATCCCTCACCACTGATAGGATTTTCTTGTAGTGCTTTTGTAAATACTTTACTAGCTGCTTTAAACTTTTCAGGATCCTCTATCGTTACTTCTTTGTACTTTTCAGAATCTACTGTGATACATTTGATTTTCTTAGAACCCATTACAGCACCAAGACCACCACGACCATAACTTCTCAGTTTTCCACCAGGGTCTTTTACTGAGATATTTGAAGTAATCATTTTCATTTCACCAGGACGAGCGATACTCATAACAGCTACTTTTTTATTATACTTTTCTAGCATTGCATCAAGCACGAAGTAGTTATCTTTACCTACAAGTTCTGGAACTTTAATAAATTCTACATTATCTTTAGTAACATGAAGTTGATAAAATATTGAATCATCTTCAGGTAATCCTTCAATGATGAGGGCCTTTACACCAAGTTTAGACATTATACCTGCTATTGTACCACCAACATTACTTTCTTTAATTCCTCCAGTAAGAGGGCTTTTTGCACCGAGTGAATTTCTTCCACTATTTGCTGCACTTGTTCCTGAAAGTAAGCCTGGAGCAAATATCATTTTATTATTTGGTCCAAGAGGATGGCATTCAGGATCAACTTCAGCTGCTACAATTGTAGAAGTAAGTCCTCTTCCTCCAAGTCCCATCCATTCTGCTGGAACATCTTCAATCTTAAAACTAAGATTACTCATATTAACACGATAAATTTTATCCGCCATAACTACTCCTTTATGAAAATTTGTTATAACGAAATATTACTACATGTTTATAGCATAAGAATAGCGTAGTAATGTGCATTTTCAGCATATTACTACGCTATTTTGATGCTATAAATTTGCTATAAAATGATGAAAATATATGGAGGTGAATAATGTTAAATTTTTTTAGTTCAAAAAAAACTAGTGAGGATAGAAATATAGAGTCTTTTTCAAATAATATTCTTACTATAACTATAAAGGAAGCTGAAATCAAGTCACAAAAACTTCAAAATCTTCCTTTTAAACCAAAATTAGTATTGGGATTTATTTCTCCTGAACTAAATTTTGAAAGTACTTCATTAAAATTAAAAGAAACTTTTCAAAATGATACTGTTCTCATACTATCAACAACAGCAGGAGAATTATGCAACTTTGACAATACAAATCCTATCACGAATTTATATTCACAAAGTAATGCTGGAAGTGGTGACAATATTGTATTAATGCTTTTTAATGAAAAAATGATTGAAAATATTCATATAGGTACTATTGCATTAAAAAGTGAAGACATAGCCTCAAGCTCTTTAAATGTGCAAGAAAGAATTGAGAAAATAGAAAATGAAATTAAAAAGGTTAATGTTCCTTTTAAAATCAATCACGAAGACACTCTAGGGTACACACTTATTGATGGACTTTCTGCAAGTGAAAGTTTTTTTATGGAAGCAGTTTATAATGTTGGAAAATTTCCATGTCTTTTAGTGGGCGGAAGTGCTGGGGGGAAACTTGATTTTCAAAATACTTACATATATAACAATCAAAAAGTTTTAAGGCACTGTGCAATTATCACTTTTATCAAATTTAAGCCAAATTATCGATTTGGGATTTTTAAAAGTCAAAATTTTCAAAAAACTTCTACTCAGTTTTCAATCCTATCTGCTAATCCTATCAATAGACAAGTTTCAGCAGTTTTAGATAAACAAACAAATACTCATACCAATAGTGTTGATGCTTTATGTCAGCATTTTAACTGTACTATAAATGAGGTTGAAGAAAAATTAACTGATTATACATTTGGGATTGAAGTTAATAATGATATTTATGTTCGCTCTATCGCTGCTATAGATAAAGACAATAAAACAATTCAATTTTACTGTGATATAGAAACAGGAGAAGAACTTTTACTTCTTAAAAGAAATAACTTCATAAACACCACTACAGATGATTATAAAGAGTTTATTAAAAACAAACCAAAATCTATAGGAGCTATTTTTAATGATTGTATTTTAAGAAGATTGTTAAATAATGAAGAGTTAAATAATCTTAATATCTTTGATGATGTCCCTGTTGCTGGATTTTCAACTTTTGGAGAACTTTTAGGTATCAATATAAATCAAACTCTTACAGCGATTTTCTTTTATAAAATTAATAATCATGAGAGTTTCAAAGATGATTATATTGATAATTTTGTACAAAAATATGCAGAATTTAAAAGTTATTTTCTTATTCGCAAAATCAATCGTCAAATAATGATAAGTGGCATACACAAATCAATGCTCATTCAAATGAAAAAAAGCATACCAGTAATCCAAACAATAAAAGATTCTATTTTTGAAGCTATCACTTCCATTAACCAAATTCAAGAACAACTTGGCCAATTTACAACACAATTCAGTACTTTTTCTAATAAAATCGAAAAAAGTACTGAATCAAATGCAAACCTTGCACTAGAAGCACAAAATTTATCCTCTTATGTTGATGAAATTCGTTCAGTTCTAGGTATTATTTCTGATATCGCAGATCAAACAAATCTTTTAGCTTTAAATGCTGCTATCGAAGCAGCAAGAGCTGGAGAACATGGACGAGGATTTGCTGTTGTTGCAGATGAAGTCAGAAAGCTTGCTGAGAGAACACAAAAAAGCTTACAAGATACTAATGTATCTGTAAGTACTATTGTTCAAGCTGTTGAAAATATGAATGGAGTAATGACAGGTATTAATCATACTCTTTCTGATATTTCAAATGAAAGTATTGCACTCTCTGAGAGTATGAATGGACTTTCTACTAAAAGCCATGAAGTTTCAAATCAACTACAAGAAAAAACACATTTAGCAGAGGATTTTGATAACGAAATTACAGAGTTAAATACTTATGAAAAGACACTTGAAATCTTAGATAAATAAGTAAGTGTAATAGGGTATTAATGCATAAGTTCTATCATATACCCTATGCCTCTTATATTGATTATAAAATCTTCTTTAAGATTCTTTTTTAGACGATTTATCTCTGCTCTAATTGTCCCATCTTCTATGTCTTCTTCATACCAAACATGATCTTTAAACATTTCATAACTACAAACAAAAGAGCGGTTATGTGCTAAAAATTCTACTATTTGTAATTGCCTTTTAGGAAGTACTTGCGGGTTATTATTGTAATAAAGAGTTCTGTGTTCACAATCAAAACTATAATTTTTTGAAAGTCGTTTATGATACATATCTTTTTTTACATTTTCTAATATCTTGTTAATTCTAAGATTTAGCTCTTTTAAATGAAAAGGCTTTTTAATATAATCACAACATCCTAATTCATAGGCTTTTGATATATCTTCTATATCTATCAAAGTTGATATATAAATAACAGGCATCCCTCGTTTAATTGCATGTAACTCTTCTAAAATACTTAAACCATCAATATGAGGTACATTTATATCAAAAATAGCTAAATCAAATCTCTGTTTTTTTGCCATATCTAAACATTCATTTCCATCACGAAAAGATGTAACCGTATGACCTATCTTCCCTAAATACTGTGTTATTGCATTATTGAGCATAAAATCATCTTCTAAAAGTAAAATCTTCATTTACTACCCTCTTTGAATTTATAGGAAAAAGTAGTAAAATCTTCATTAGAATCAAGTGAGATTTGAACATCCTCTTCCACACAAATTCTTTTTACTAGATTCAAGCCTAATCCAAATCCATCCTTAGCTTTTTCTTCACGATAATACTCTTCAAAAATTTTATCTGGTTCTTGAATTTTTCTTGAATGAGAAGATATTGAAAAAACTAAATACTCTTTTTCTCTATCAATTGAAATAATAATATCTTCATTCTCAAATGTATATTTAATAGCATTTGTCAAATTATTATCTACTATTCTTTGAAGTTTTGTTTCATTAAAAGAGATAGTTGCATTTTCACAATTAATTTTAAATATAAACTTTGATTTTGCTTTTGAAGCAACTTGAGCAAAAAATTCTACTCTACTTCTTATATAATCTACTAAATCAATATTTCTTTTAAAGTATGTTACTTGATTTTTACGGACTAAATAACTTAAATCATCATATAATGAAAAGATACTTTTTGCCGCGACTTCTATATTTTCTAAATAGCCACTTTTACCAAACTCCATTTCATGTAGTTCTATATAACTCATAATTACACTTAATGGTAAATTCATTTCATGTACAGTATAGCGTAAAAACTGTTTATGTGATTGTAAAAGTGTTTTTGAATAATTCATCTGTTTTTCAAGTTCTTTTGATTGCTCATCATAATCACATGCACTTTGTTGTATAAGATTAGTCAAAGATTGAATAGTTTTTGCATATGATTCATCTTTTTGACTAATAGCAAATTTTTCATTTTGAGCAAGTGGGCTATCTATTCCCGATTCCTCGCTAAGAGCTACTGCTGTTAGGGTTTGGTTTAGAAGTTCATTATGACCATTTTGATGAAAAAACTCTGAATAAGTAAAAAAACCTGAAGTTGGAGCAATTTTTGCAAAAGGTTCTGCTTGTAAATTTATTAAATCAGGCATATATCTTCTTCTTGCCATACATGAGTAGACAAAAAAAGTTTCTGCTTTTACTTTTTGTAGTTTTTTTAAGACATCAATTGGATTTTTTAAAAGTAACTTTGCATCACCAAAACCTATCTTTACTATATCTCCTTTATTAAGATTTCCTCCACAACTTAAGCTCCCATCTTTATGTTTTGCAATAACAGCTCTTGCCTTTGGAAGTCCTTCTGCTTGTATAATAAGAGGAAACTCCGTCTGAGAAATATTACTTCCAAGATACTTTTCGTAAAAATCAACAGGCGTCATTCCATCTATTTGATAAATTCTATTGCCTTTTACTTTTTCAATAGTATGCTCCAATCCTATAGCCTTCCAATCAAACTTATAATCAGTTGCTATTTGTAATACATCAGAGTTCAAAGATACTCCAACAGCACCTTTACTTATAATAGTATTTTGGGATGAAATGAAAGTTTGAATAAATTGGCCGTTATCTCCCGCCATACCTCCACAAATTGGAACTGAACTATCAAAAGATTCTATTCCTTTTAAAAATTCTTCCGCATTCATATTTGTACCATCTGAAAATAGTATAAGTAGCTTCGTATTAGAAACAACTAGCTTAGAAGCTAAATTCACTCCACACTGAAAAGAATCTATATCATCAGCATATGCTGTTAATAACTGAGTTTTTTCAAATACACTGATAGATATAACAACTTTTAATAAGGTGACTTCATCACTACATATTTCACCATCTGTTGTCGTTCCTATACATATAGCATTTGGAATATTTTTTAAAAGCGTAGTAATAATTTCACTTAGAACTTGTTTTTCTTGTCCACTAAATATTTGAATTAAAACATTTTCTTCATCTTGAAATAAAGAAAAGTCAATAAGTTTATGTAGGAGTTCATTGTTATATATATAATTATATGTTTTCATAATATCCTAATTGTATGATATCAAATTAAAAAGGCAAAGGGTTAATGTTATTTAGCCCCCACCAACTTTTGGGAAGAGGGCAAGTACATCACCCTCTTGTAAAACATACTCTTCTTTTTCATGTCTTGAATTAACCATCAAAACACCAAGAGGTAGTTTATGTTCTGTAATTCCTAGCTCATCCATAATATCTTGAGCAGTAGTGCCACTTGGATAAATCCTTTGCTCAACTTTAAATCTATTATCTCTATATTGTGCAAAAAGTTTAAGCGTGATATTAATATTCATTAGAAATTCCAAAACTCATTAATCTCTTCATTGGTAAAATCTCATTTTATTTCCTTGTTGAGTTTCTTTGCCCTATAATAAATCAATTTTCATTATAATTCAAGTAAAATGATAAAAAGAAATATATGCAAAATACGCATATCCCTTTTTACACACATTCATTTATTTTAGTATAGTTGCGAGGAGATTATACTGTGAAAATTACAGTTTTCAATAATTAGAATTATTGAAAACTGTTTTAAGAGATATAATAAATTTTGTGTCAATCTTTCCTACATCCATATACTTTATCAGAGGATATATAAAAAGGAACGATAATAGAGATATCAAACATCAAGTTTTCTGAAAGTTTGATATATTTTAAGGATTATTTTTGACTAAAATGTTTTTATTTGAATTTATAGCTTAATAGGCAAAACTAATAAAAAGAAGAGATGAAATCATAATTATTTCATCTTTATCAATTTTAAGAATGCTTAATTGTTGCATTTGTAAATAATTCAACAGCAGATTCAGCTTTATTATTTATTATTTTAGAGTCAAAATTTCTTTTATCAATAAACATCAATGCACCAGTAGGACATACTTTTACACATGCTGGTCCATCTTCACTTTCAGCACATAAATCACACTTAACAGCAATACATTTTGCACCTTGCTCTGATTCTATTCCAAGATTATATTTTGGTTCCATTGTATAATCGATTGAAGGCATCATTTCTGCTTCTGCTCTTATCGCTCCAAAAGGACACGCAAGTGTACACATCTTACAACCAATACAAATCTCTTCAAACACTTCAATACTATCTTTTCCAAAACATAAAGCACCAACAGGACATACATTAGCGCAAGGAGCATCATCACACTGACGACACTGATTTGGCATAGTTACTGCTTTACTTCTAGTTACAATTAGACGTGGCACTGCTAATTTTCCTCGTTTATACGACGAATCATAACATGCTGCCATACATGTAGCACATCCAATACAAATATTTGGATCTGCTATAACAAATTTATTAATTCCTCTAGGTAAACTCATATTATTTCCTTATTATATGAAACTATATTGATGTAGATATATTTTTATCATTTTGTTTCATACTTAAAATATTTTTTATATAAAATTTTACACAATACTAAGAAAGAGAGATGAAAATAATGATTTCATCCCTCCCCTTTAAAACAAAAATACTAATGATGATCAGTATAGATTATTTTGTTAGATGTAAATTTCTCTTTTTTCTCAATCAGAGCATTAAGGTACTCTTTTTCAGAGATTTTATGCATCTTTACAGCTGCTTTATAAGTAGGTGTTTTTGATATAGGATCAAGACCACTACTAGTTAACTCATTTGAATGTGCTTCCCAATAATGAAAATACATTTGCATTACATTTTTTGGAACAACATTTGTGATAGATATTCTAACTACTACCATTCCATATCTACTCTCTACTTGTATAAAATCATTTTCAGTTAAACCATAATCTTCAGCAGTTTCTGGATTGATTTCTACAGCTGATCCATTACTATCAGCACCATATTCTAGAGTAGCTGAACGCCTAGTCATTGTTCCAACAGTGTATTGACATGCTTTTCTTGTAGTCAATAGCTCTATTGGATACTCTTTATCTGTTTTTTCATCTACTGAACCAGCCATCAATGGATATCCACTAGGAAGATTCAATCTATCAGACAATTTCTTTTCTGCAGTTTGTATATCCTCTTTATTATCAACAAATATGACGGGAACAAAATGTGCCTTTTTATCTGGTGTATAAAATTGATGATCCATATACATAGCAGGAGTACCTGGATGATCAAGAGTAGGACAAGGCCAATTAAGCCCCTGCTCTTTTACAATTCTCTTATAACTCATACCGCCATACCTTGATGGATCAGCCTCTCTTACTTCTTCCCAAATATCTTCTGTACATGTAAAGTCAAATCCTTTTGCACCTAATCCTTTAGCTATTAAACAAGTGATTTCCCAATCTTGTTTAACATCGCCTACAGGTTTCACTGCTTGATTGTTCATTTGCACTCTTCTCTCTGCATTTGCATAGAGTCCATTTTTTTCAGGTCCGCACACAGCTGGTAAAACTATATCAGCTTTTAAGGCAGTTTCTGTTAAAAATATATCTTGAACAATATAACAATCTACATTCGCTATACCTTTTAAAAAGTGATTTGTATTTGGTTCTGATATAACAGGATTTTCACCAACTGTATAAAAAACCTTAACTTTACCACTTAGTATTTCATCAGGTACTTCTGTTTTATGAATACCTATTTTGTTATCAAGCTTACAATCCCATAATTTTTCAAAATGGTCCCTCGCAGCTTTATCTGTTACAGGTCTTAGATCTGGAAATACATTAGGTAAAACACCCATATCACATGCACCTTGTACATTTTGTTGTCCACGCAAAGGATAGTTTCCTGCTCCTGGGACACCAATATTACCTGTAATTAAAAATAAGTTAGATACTGACATTACATTACCAACACCATGATTAAAATGAGTGACACCCATACCATGTGTTAAAGCTGCAGGTTTGATTGTCGCATATAAACGAGCTGCTTCTTCTAACTTTTCTTGTGGAACACCTGTTAAGTTTGCAACATATTCAGGTGTATACTCTTTAACAACTTCTTTTACATAATCAATACCTATTGTGTAATTTTCAATAAACTCATTATCGCACAAATCATTTACTATGATATAGTTCAACATTGCATTAATCACAGGAATGTTATGCTCAGGAGGAAGTTGAATATGTACATCTGCCTTTTGAGCCATTTCTGTTTTTATTGGATCAATCACAATTAATTTTGCACCTCGATCAAGTGCTCTTTGAATATGCATTGCTGCAATTGGATGTCCATTTTCAGGATTTGAACCTATCATTAAAACACAATTGCTATATTTCCCAATTTCCGTAAAACTATTTGTCGCAGCGCCATTACCAATTGTTTTAGCCAGACCGGCTACTGTTGGTGCATGTCAAACGCGAGCACAGTGATCTACATTATTAGTTCCTATAACAGCTCTCATGAGCTTTTGAGCTAGATAATTTTCTTCCAAAGTACATCTTGCTGAAAAGTTTCCAACAATAGAATCTGGTCCAAAATTTTCTTTTGCCTCTTTAAATTTTTTAATTACTAATTTAAGTGCTTCATCCCATGATGCTTGAACAAGTTCTCCATCTTTTGAAAATTTTCCATCTTTTTTTCTAATTAATGGACTTTTTAACCTATCGCTTGCACTTACATAATCAAAACCATATAAACCTTTTAGGCATAATTGAGAATCATTAACTGGATGATCTTTTGTACCCACCGCTTTTACTATTTTGTTGTTTTCTATTGACAAGTCAATATTACAACCTGTCCCACAATAGGGACAAATAACACGTTTTGTTTCCATTGTCTTTCCTTTTAATATTATAATTAATACTTAATATGCATTTTTAGCATATTAAAATTCAAAAAAAATTCTCCTTTCAATTTAAATCCAAGCAACTAATATGCATTTTTAGCATATTAGTTGCTTAAAAAAAACCTCCCTCTAACAGGAGGTTTTTTATTTATTTCATATCTGGTTTATTTGCCATAAAACCAACAATACCAACAAAAAATAATCCACCTACAATATTTCCTAATGTAACTGGAAGTAAATTTTTAATAAAAAAGTTTTCTATATTTAGTGTTGCTAACTTTTCTACTGGTACATGAACTAGATGAGAAAGTGCTTCTATGTCACCACCTACTTCAGCTAAATAATGAGCTTTAGCAAAAAGAGCCTCTGTAATAATAAACATATTTGCCACGCAGTGTTCATAACCTGAAGCTACAAATGCACCAACAATAAACATAATTCCTAAGATTTTTCCTGCTGTATCTTTAGCTGCTATTGCAGTCCAAACTGCCATACAAACAAATACATTACAAAAAATACCTCTAATAAATGCAGCTTCAAAGCCTAAATTAACTTTACCTACACCCATACCAACGAAATGTTTTAAAATTTCACCATCATACTTTAATGGAAGATTTGATTTATAGTACATGTATGCAACAATAATTGCACCTATAAAATTAAATATCCACACAAATACCCAGTATGAAGCCATTTTAGCAACTGGTAACTTTTTTTCCATTGTTGATACACCTGACATTACTGAACTAGTAAAAAGATGTCCTCCAAAAAACACAACCATCATAAGTCCCACAGAGAATGCAATTCCTCCTAAAAAATTTGCAATTCCTGGAGATGCAGTTTTTGCCACCCCTACTGTTGAATGTGCCCAAAAAATATCACCTAGTGCGATTGAACCTCCTGCCATAATTGATAAAAATACAACACTTAATATTGGCATTTTAGCCTTATGGTCTAAGCCTCCGGATACAGCCTGGGCTGTTTCTGCTGGTGTCAACATATTTCTTCCTTTTAACTGATTTTTTTATTATTACCATCGAAAATTGAATCAACTTCAAAAATCTTCTCTAATGCTTTATGAGCTGCTTGTTCAGCATCTTTAGAAATTTCAGGGTTAATATCAAGTACTTTTTCGATATCTACATTTAATCCTAAAAAAAGGACAACTTTACAAAAACCTTTAAGATAACTAAGCAAAATTGGTGTTGGTAAATTATGAGTTGAATACATATAATCTTTATCATCACTAATATCGATTAATTCAACTGTACCAACTTTGATACCAGTCATTGCATCAGCAACTACCATGATATCAGGTTCGTATTCTCTGATTTTATGAAATTCGCTCTCAGGCGTGTCTTCTCCATAAAATACTTTCCAACCAATATTTTCTGCTTCAATTAATTTTCCCAAATAAGAGGTGACACCATCATCACCTCTTAAAGTATTTCCTATAGTTAGTATTGCTTTTTTCATATGCTTTTTCTTATCACAATAAAACCTTCTTTTAAATCTAAAAAATGTTTTTTTAACTGGCAATTAGGCATTTGAGCAACTAATTGAGACGCATGTTCAGGGAATACTTCAATTTCAAAATATTTACTTAAATTCCCTAATTTAAAATTAGCATATTCACCACAAGTTTTCAAAAGATTAAAGTACTCATCTTCTTCAATTTTATCAATACACTCAACAAAATCCACAGTTCCTATACCATGCCCTACTGACATTGAAAAAACTTTGATTTGCTCCAATTGATTTGGAAGCTTATTGTCTTCTGGATTTACCAATCTTTTTTTCAATCTACATATCTCTATCATTTTGATTCCCCTACTACATTCATCTACTTATTAATTACTGAAACAAATTTATCTGCAACATCTATATTTTTAAATACTTTCATGTGATCTAAGTAAACTTCATTATGAAGTGTTCTCATACACTCTTCAAATCTAGGATCTTCTTCTTCTGAAGACAGTCTTCCCATTGTAATTCTCATTTGCAATGTGTCTTTTATATCTTTTGCTTCTTTTACAGCATCCATATATTTTGTATATAGGGTTCTTCCATGAAGATATCCCATCAACTGTTTAGATTTTGCAAGAACATCTCTTTCAAATAATATATTGTTAAAAACTGACTCTTTTATCTCAGGAGATTCATTTGAACCACTTTTATGTACTTTTAACTCTAATTTTTGGTCCAATATCCCAAGAGCTGTAGCAAGTCCATAAACAATACTTGCAGGATGAGGAGGACAACCAGGGATATATACATCTACTGGAATTACTTTATCTATACCACCCCAGACACTATAAGCATCATGAAAAATTCCTCCACTAGAACCACAAGCACCGATTGCTACAACAACTTTTGGATCTGGTGTTGCTTCATATGCTCTTAAAAGTGGATAATACATTTGACGAGTAACAGGTCCTGAACAAACCAAAATATCAGCATGTCGAGGATTTGCTACTAGTTTAAAGCCAAATCTTTCTGGATCCCACATAGGAGTAATGGCTGCAAAAATCTCTATTTCACAACCATTACAAGAACCACAATCCACTCTATAGACATTAAAACTACCTTTAATATTTTTCAGGTGTTCTAATTTTGCTTCGAGTGTATTTGCACTAGCTATCTCTTCTGGTACAACATATGTTTTACTCATTATTTCTTCCTTACAAAATATTTTGTTGCATTTTCAACAGCAATATTTTTCTTGCATTCAGGACAAGTTCGGATATATTCTGTTTTTTCAGTCAATGAAGCTTCATCCCAACCAGCCCTCCTCAATCTTTCAATATCATAAGCTATAAGTTTAGTTGCTGTAAAAGGCTTTTTGCATTCTTGGCAACATTCAACATCAAGTTCACCTCTCTCTTTTAGATTTTCTTTGTCAAACCTAACGGCAGTCTCAAACTCATTTGAAAGCATTACGGCATTAGTAGGACAAACTTCATCACAGCGACCACAATAAATACATCTTGCACAGTTAAACTCCCAAACCAATTTTGTTTGATCCTCATTTAACTTAACATTGATTGCATTTGAAGGACAAGCTACTGCACAGGCAGTACATCCTATACACTTTTCATAATCGTAAGCTGGTTTACCACGAAAACCCTCGGGAACTATATAAGGTTCAAAAGGATAATTATAAGTAGCATTTCCATATTTACGAGTCATATCTAATAATTTCATATCACTTCCCTACATATTTTTTAAAGGATGATTTTTCAAGGTTTGTGAATACCTTTTCAAATCTTTATGAGTTAATACTTTAGACTTATGACTATTAACATCCACTACAGTAACTCTCTCTGTACAAGAATAACAAGGATCAAGTGAACAAACAATCAATGCTGCATCTGCTATAGTATTACCACGGAATTGATAGCGCAATGAAGACCAGTTATTATAAGTAGCAGCACGACAACGCCATCTATAAACTTTTTGAGCATTACCATGCATAATCCAGTGAATGTTTTCTCCACGAGGTGCTTCATCATTTCCGATTCCAAAAGCCCCTGGTTTAATCATAGTTTGAGGTTTAATAATAGTTTGTCCACCAGGCATCATTTCAAAACATTGGCGAATTATTGACATTGATTCAAGAAGTTCTTTGTATCTAACATTTTCTCTTGAATAAACATCACAACCATTTTCTGTTGCTACATTAAATTCAATCTGATTGATAAAATCATATGGATGATCATGGCGTGAATCACGAGCAAATCCTGAGCCTCTCACATTTGGTCCAACTGGTGAAAAATCTCTTGCAACTTGACGATCTAAGACACCAACACCTTTCCAACGATTAACTTGCGCTGTATCATCCATAACAGCATCCCAAACCTCTTTAAGTTGCTGTTCAATTGTGACTAAAAGTTCTAAACTTTTTTTAATCTCTTTTCCACTCATATCTCTACGAAGTCCACCCATAACAACATTACCATATGTCTTACGACCTCCAGTAACCATTTGAGCGAGTTCCATAGTAAACTCACGAATTCTAAAAATATGCATAAATGCATTTACATTTCCAGTTACTTCACAAGCTAAACCTATATTTAATAGATGTGAATGTAATCTTTCGATTTCTAGACAAATAACTCTCATAGCTTGTGCTCGTAGTGGCACTTGAATTCCTACAGCTTTTTCAGCCGATTCAATACAAGCAATAGCATGTGCATATCCACAAATTCCACAAACTCTTTCCGCTAAATATCCCATTTGATCATAGTTCATTCTATTTTCAGCTAATTTTTCCATACCACGATGTTGGTAAAACAGTCTAAAATCAGCATCTATAATAGTGTCACCATCACAATATAATCTAAAGTGTCCTGGTTCATCACTTGTGATATGTAGAGGTCCTAAAGGAACATCAACTACTCCTGAACCTTTTGGCTCTAAAAATTTATAATCAGGTTCATCTTGATGATCTACAGCATCAGGACGGTGTCTATAATCCATAGCATCTTTTCTTAATGGATGCAATCCTTCTGGCCAATCATCTGAAAGAACAAGTCTTCTTGGATCAGGTAGTCCTACTGCAGTCAAACCAAACATATCAAATGCTTCTCGTTCATACCAAACTGCTGCTGGTACTTTACATGTAACAGATGGAAAGTTTGGATCATTTGCAGGTATATAAGTTCTAACTGTTACCCAGCATTTTTGATCCTGAGGAAGTTCATCATCAGGAGTCATTTTTCCACCTTCCATTGATAAAACATAATAAAGGGCAAAATTGCCGTTTAATTGTCTTTCATCATTTGGAACCATTGTTGATAACCAACCACCCATATCATAGTAAAGCATTCTAACTGCTTCAGGAAGATCATTTCTATCTACTGTAATAGTTACTTGATCTTCTGTCTGTCTATCTATATCTAAAACAGTTATTTTTTCTTTAACTTTATTTATAAAGTTTTCACCTTTTTTCATCATGTCTCCTTATGCCCCAATTATGATATTGACTGCATTATTTAGTAGTGTCACCCAGCCGTTAAAAGTAAAGACACCAAAACCAATAATAAGTGCACCAAGTGCAATTAAAGGTATATTTGCACTCCACTCGATTTTATTTGTTAAAATTTTTGTTTTACTCTCACCAAATGTTGCTAAGTTGAAGTGAGAAAAGTCAGCAATGAAAATAACTATCAGACCAACTATAAATAAAGCAACAGGAATATCAAGTCCTGTATTGATTGATTCTTGAATCATTAAAAATTCACTCACAAAAATAGCAAAACCAGGAACACCAACCAATGAACAAATAGCAATACCAAAAAGAATCGCTGTGATAGGTGCAATTTTAATCAATCCACCCATTTTTGTCATATCTCTTGTTCCGTAAATTTTTTGCATATTTCCTGTAACACAAAATGCTAATGCTTTTGTTACTGAGTGAGCTAAAGAGTGAAAAAGTGCAGCAAATAAACCTATAACACCACCAACACCTAAACCAAAAGCAATAACACCCATATGTGCAATTGAGTGATAAGCAAACATTCTTTTAACATCATGTTGTCTTATCAAAAATAGTGCTGCAATAAAGATAGTAATAAGTCCACTTACAATCATAATAGCTTGAACAAATTCAAAACCAACCATAGAATTACCTACTATTGAGTAGTATCTAATAAGTCCTAAAATTGCACACTTTAACAAAATTCCTGAAAGCATTGCTGAAGCCGGTGCTGGACCTTCTGAGTGAACATCTGGTAACCATGTATGAGTAGGAGCAAGACCAGCTTTTGTACCAAAACCAATTAATGCAAAAACAAAAATCAATTTTAATGCATCAGGGTTGATTTCTTTAGCATGAGCAACTAATGTTGTCCAAAGCATTGTGCTATGACTATCATTGATTACTGTAAATCCTGCACTATAAAGTAAAACTGTTGCATAAAGTGCAAATGCTAGACCAATACTACATATAACTATGTACTTCCAACCACTTTCAGTTGATTTTTTACCTTTATGAAGAGCCACCATAAAAACTGATGACAATGTTGTTGCTTCAATTGCAACCCACATAAGTGCAATATTGTTTGAGATAACTGAAAAAGTCATCGTAAAAACAAACAAATGAGAAAGAGCAAAAAATAGTTTTGCATCTTTTACAGTAATTTCATTACTATCTACTTGCCATTGCATGTACTTTACAGAATATAAATTTACCAATAGTCCTGTAACACCAATCAAAGATAAAAATACACCACCTAATGAATCTAAAAACAACATCTGGTCATAAGCAAAAAGAGTTTCACCATTTACTACACTCATAACTGCTTTCATAGCAATTAGCATAGAAGCAACAGAAGCTACAATATGCACTGTACTTAATGCTTTAAAATTTGTTGGTGTAAACCAAAGAACTATTGATGATACAATAGGTACCACCAATAATAATGTTAATAATTGTTGAATATCCATCCTCTATCCTTTCAACTCTGTTGCTTTAGAAACATCTAAAGAACCAAAATATTTATAAAATCTTTGAGCTAAAACAGACATAATTAACACAGCAAATATAGCGTCTGTCAATATCCCTAACTCTGCAATTTCAGGCGAATTATAAGCCATTAACGCTAGAGAGAGATGTATTCCATTTTCAAACATACAATAAGCAAGAATTTGCTTAATTGCAGAGTTTCTTAAAATAAAACCAAATATACCCATCATAAAAATAGTAATCGAAGCGATCAAAGGAACACTCTCTTTAATCATTGAAAATTCTAAATATATAGGATATATAGACATAGCAATTGCTAAAGAAAAGCCCATAGCTATAATAGGACTTACAAAAAATCCTGTTACTGGTTCATCTTCATAAACAACATCAAGTTTTTTAATCAAACGAAGTAAAATAAACGGTATTAAAAGAACTTTTGTAAAAAATGCAATTGTTGCCCAAACTGAAAGTTGTTCTGCTAAATGCGTTGAAGATAACAATAAAAATATTGATACCAATATAAAAGTTTGAAATGAATATGCAAAAATTGACAATTTGTAATTTCTCAATCCAAAAACTAATAGAGATGTAACTATCATGACAATTGATAATACACTTAATAAATCAATCATTTTAGGCTCCTACTATATATAAAACTAATGATACAAAGGAAATACCTAAGGCAGCTAGTGCATTAGATCTGAAACTAGTTAATAGTTTGTATCTTGGTCCAAAGTTATCAATAAATACTGCAGCAACATAAAATATCCCAGCTTTTAATATAAATACGAGTAAAGCTAAAAATGGATTTTCAAAGCTCCACGGCTCAAATATTGTTAAAAACATCCCTATCATTGCAAATTGTTTAAGAATCAATCCTGCATGAGCAAGACCAAAATCTGCTCCACAATATTCACCTAAAACACCTTCTTGTAATTCCTGTTCTGCTTCTGCTAAATCATAAGGATTTCTACCACTTTCAACATACATAGCCCATAAAAAAGATATAGAAGCTACAGCAAATGCTGGTATGTGATAACCAATTTCTCCCTGTTGCACCATTTCTCTAATTTCAGCTAAATTACTTGTTTGTGCTAAAAGCATTACAACTAATAAACTAGTCATCATTACTGGTTCTACAAAAACAGCAAGCATTTGCTCACGACTACCACCAACTCCAGCAAAAGGATTTCCAGAATCGATTGAAGCGATACCAAAGATATAACGCAACATTGCAGATATATAAATAATTACAAATATATCAGATGCATATCCTGCTATTGTTCCAGCTCCATAAGTTATTGGCATAACAGCTAAAAGCGCTGCTCCAATTCCAAACAATGTATACGGTCCATAACGGAACACCCAGTGAGAACATTTAGGGACAGTTCTCCCTCTTTTAAATAATTTACTAATATCTCTATATGTTTGTAAAAAATCTGGTGGACCTTTTCGTGATTGTAATCTTGCTCTTAAAACTCTTGCAACACCATCAAAGAAAGGTGCCACAAGTATGATAGCTATGACCTGTAAAATCATAAAAAATATACTACTCATTATTTATCCTTTCTATAAAATGTAGCTTATGCCAAGAAATAGGCACAATGTTCCTAATATATATAATGAATACATATTAGTACTACCATTTTGCATACATCCTATTTTATCAGCAGCTTTTTCTGTAAAATTTATAACTGGTTGATAGAAAATGTTCCACCAAATATCTTTTGGATTATCTGTATACTTAACTGGTCCAAAATACCCGTCTTGTTCAACTACTGATTGATCACTTCTAAATAACCAATTCATTAAACGCCTAAGATCTCCAGTAAATGGTCCTGCTGTTATTTGCATACGAGAAGTATATTTAAAGCCACAAGCCCAAGGATCAGTTTCTCTTGGTTTAGTTCTATTTGCTTTAAGTATAACAGCAATAATAAATGGTAAAGTCATCGCTCCAGATATTACCATTGCAACAATTGGAAGTGAAATTGTAGAACCTATAGGTGAAGCAATTAGTACACCTGCTGGGACAGCATTGTATGAACCACTAAAAGATGTAACAACTGACATAATATTATCAGTAACAACACTAGCACCTATACCAAAAACAAAAGTACCAGCAACTAAAAACATCATTCCAAAAATCATCGTAAATGGAACTTCTTTAGCAGCATTCCAAATTTTCATATCTCTTGGAGTTCCTGCAAAAATAATCGCATATAATTTCAAGTGAATTACAACTAATACACCTGTAACTGCAAGAGCAACAACAGAAAAAGTAAATATAAATCTAGGTAAAATTCCTTCACCTAAAGCACCTTGCATCATTCCTTGATAAGTAAACCACTCACTTACGAAACCATTTAATGGAGGAAGTGCAGCAATACCCATTACACCAATGAACATAGCAAAAGCAGTATAAGGCATTTTTTTAGCCAATCCACCTAATTCTTCTATTTCTCTTGTGTGAGTTGCATGAAGAACACTACCAGCACCTAAGAATAATAATCCTTTAAAGATAGCATGGTTTACTGTGTGATATAGTCCAGCTAGAAAACCTATAGTAGCTAGTGTTGGAGAGTTTATTGCAATTCCATATACACCAGTACCAAGTCCTAGTAGAATAATTCCTATATTTTCAACTGAGTGATATGCAAGAAGTGATTTATAATCATGTTGGATAAGAGCATATAAAACACCTAGTAGTGAAGATAATGCACCAATTATAATAATTAATAATCCCCACCATTCCATAACAGGTAACCATAAACAAAACTTGATAATTCCAAATAGTGCTACTTTAATCATAACACCACTCATAAGAGCAGATACATTTGTTGGAGCTGCTGGATGTGCTTTTGGTAACCATACATGAAATGGAAACATTCCTGCTTTTGAACCAAATCCAATAAATGCTAATAAAAATATAACACTGCCAAGAACTGGACCCATTTCTACAGAAGCGAATGAGCTAAATTCTAATGAACCTGATTGATTAGCCATAAGTAAAAATGCGGCCATAATACACATTCCACCAAAGTGAGCAATTCCCAAATAAACCATAATCGCTTTTAATGAAGCTTTTGAATCGTTAAAACAAATCAAAAATGCAGAAATAATAGTCATTAATTCCCAACATATCATGAACCAAAAAACATCAGAAGCTGATAATACAAGCAACATTGCTAAAATAAAAGAATTAAACAAAGCAGCCATAACTGCTAAGCTTCCTTTTTTGGCATACTCTTCCGTGTATTGAATAGCATAAACTGAAGAAGCAAATGCTATTAATGTAACTACAAATGAAAAGAAGTTACCTAACGGATCTAGTGAAAATGTTGGATTATATAATAAATTTTCTCCTAAAGAAAAACTATCAGTACCACTTAGATTCATTAAAAAATAAAAAATGCCGTAACCAGATGCAACTGCTGATATACTAAAACCAACTTTTGCAGCAATTTTATTTTGTTTATATAATAACAATGAAACAACACAACCAATCAAGTATAATAAATATACGTGTGTCATTAATAATCCTTTCTCATTATGTATTTTGAAGTGCCGTTTGAACAAATGATTCAACCGCAACTTCAGCTTTCGTATTAGATAATTTATAATCAATATTTTGTGAATCAATAAATATCAATGCACCGGTAGGACATACTTTAACGCAAGCTGGTCCTTCTTCACTTCCTGAACATAAATCACACTTAACAGCTATACTTTTTGCCCCTACTTCTGATTCCATGGACAAGTTATATTTTGGTTCCATTGAATAATCTATAGAAGGCATTATCTCAGCTTCAGCTCTAATTGCGCCAAACGGACAAGCAAGTGTACACATCTTACAACCAATACAAATTTCTTCATATAATTCAATATTGTCTTTTGAAAAACGAAGTGCTCCAACTGGACAAACATTTGCACAAGGTGCATCATCACATTGACGACACTGATTTGGCATAGTTCCACTTTTACTTCTAGTGACAACTAAACGAGGAACTGCCAATTTCCCTCGTTTATGTGAAGACTCATAACAAGCCGCCATACATGTAGCACAACCAATACAAACATTAGGGTTTGCAATAACAAATTTATTTACTCTTTTAGGTAAACTCATCTTATCTCCTTGCCGTTCTGTATTGTTCTGATGGGTGCATATGCATATCAGTTTCATTTCGTACTTGCATAAATTCTTCTTCCGAAATTCTTCTTATTGCTGCAATTGTCATTTTTAAAGGATTCATACCTGATAATGGATCAGAATCTTCTGCATTACAAAGTTCATTTCCATCTGCTTCAGCATAATGAAAAGTTGTAAAAATTGTTCCATGATGAAGATCAGGATTTACTTTTACTTTAGCAGCTATTTTTCCTCTTTTATTTTCTACTACTGCATAGCAATTTTCTTCTAAGTCTCTTGCTTCTGCAATATCAACACTAACTTCGATAGCTGGACCCATAATATCTGCACCCATTTCCAAAGGTTTACACTCTCTTGTCATTGTTCCTGTATGATAATGATAAACTTTACGACCAGTAGTAAAAAGACAAGGATAAGCTTCATTTACTTTTTCACTAAGTGCCCCAGAACCAACTGGATAATCACTTGGTATATTTAGATCATCAACTAATTTTTGCTCTAATGCAGCTCTTTTCTTTTTATCATCTGCATAAATAACAGGTACAAGTTTAAATTTTCCATCTGGTAGCATAGATATACCACCTTCATATAGAACTGGTGTTCCTGGATGATTTTCATCAGGACATGGCCAACTAATACCATCTAATTTTTTGATACGATCATAAGTTAAACCACCAAAAAATGCAGGATTTACTTTTCTTACTTCATTCCAAATTTCTTCAGCTTTATAAAAATCAAAACCTTTAAGTCCAATTCTTTGAGCAATATTACAAATCACTTTCCAGTCAGAAACAAGACCTTCAGAAGGATTAATTGCTTTAGAAATAAGTTGTAAGCGTCTTGAAGTATTTAAAAATGTTCCATCTTTTTCACTCCAAGTTGCCGCTGGAATTACAACATCAGCTTTTTGAGCTGTTTCTGTAAGAAAAATATCTTGCACAATAAATGTTTCTAGTTCTGCAACTGCTTCAACAAAATGGTCTGTCCATGGATCACTCATAACAGGATTTTCACCAAACACATACAATAATTTAATTTTCCCCTCTTCTATCTCATGAGGAACTTTTGTTAAAGGATATCCAGGATTAGGATTAAGCTCATAGCCCCATATACTCTCTACATGTTCTCTTACAGCTGAATCAGTTACTGGTCCATTTGGAAGTACAGTAGGCAACGCAGCCATATCACATGCTCCTTGAACATTATTTTGTCCACGAAGAGGATTTACTCCACCACCTTTTTTGCCAAGATTTCCTGTAATAACACCTAAATTAGAAAGAGAAAAAACATTTGAAGTACCATCAGTAAACTGCGTAATACCCATGGTATAACATATAGCAGCTGTTCCTGCTTTTGCATACATTTCTGCTGCTTCAATAACTTTAGAAGCTGGTATACCAGTTTCTTTTTCAACACGCTCAGGAGTAAAATCAGCAACTGCATATTTTACATATTCAAACCCATGTGCATGTTTTTCTACAAAATCTTTATCATATAAGTCATTTTGAATAATATGATTTATCATGGCATTTATAAGAGGAATGTTATATCCAACTGGTATTTGTATAAAAATATCAGCTTTTTTTGCCATATCTGTTTCTTTTGGATCAATAACAATCATCTTTGCCCCACGCTCGATTCCTCGAAGCATTTGCATCGCTATGATTGGATGACATTCACTCGTATTAGTACCAATTAAAAATAGTACATCTGTATCTGTTGCAAACTCAACAATATCATTTGTCGTTGTTCCATTTCCTAATGTTTTAGTCAGACCGACTACTGTAGGACCGTGTCAAAGACGAGCACAATGATCTATATTATTTGTTCCTAATAATCTAAATAGTTTTTGAAAAGTATAGTTGTCTTCATTCGAGCATCTTGCTGATGAAAAACCCATAATACTATCGCTTCCATATTTTTCAACTGTTGATTTCATTTTTGAGGCAACAAAATCATATGCTTCATCAAATCCAACTTCAACCAATTCACCTTCTTTTGAAAAAACACCATCTTTTTTTCTTATAAGAGGTTTAGTTAATCTTCTTGGAGAATGTACATATTCCCAACCGTATAGTCCTTTCAGACATAACTCACCATCATTTACATGATGTCCTTTTGTTGGTTCTGCTTTGACGATTTTATTATTTTTTACAAATAAATCGATGTTACAGCCAGTTCCACAATAAGGACAGGTAGTTTGAAACTTTTCCATCATTATCCTTTACATTTCTGTTAAAATAAAAAGTCAAGAAGCTAATAAGTCAAAATATTAATTTAAAATTAATATTAAACACTAACTATACTTTTTAAATTTAAAAGGAATCTTATCAGATATTTAAAATAAATACTGTCGTAAAAACGACATGTCAGATGAGTGACATGTCAGATTTAAGACATGTCAGATAGACGACATGTCAGCTTTCTGACATTCAATATGACTATATATCAGCTTTAAATTTCATTACATAGTTAATATACAAGAAAAATTAAAAATTAAATTAACATTAATAAATAATATTAATATATAAATATTTATCTTAATATTATTTACAATTAATAAGCTTTTTATCAATTATTTGCTAACATAAAGACATAATTGATAAAAAGAGGCTAAATGGAATCAAGTAGAATTAGAATTGACTCAATCAATCTTTCATCTATTCTTTCTGACGAAGAATTTAAATCAATTCCTTTAAAAAAATTTAGTAAAGGCAACATTGCTTACGATAATAAAACATTAACTTTATATATATTTAAAAGCGGTAAAGGCAAAGCAATTATCTATGAAAAAAATGAAGAGTTTATTTTATATTACCTCTTAAAAGACAATATTATTATTCCTGAAGAAAGTTGTGTAATTGAGTTTTTAGAAGATAGTGAAGTTTATGTTATAGATGCAGAAAAATTTTCTAGTTTTTTCAGAAATGAAAAATTTTCTACAGCAATAATTCACTCTTTAAAACAAAGAGCTGTAATGGAAAGACGAATTATCAAAAATTTAGTTTTTAAAAGTTGTAAAAATAGACTCGCTGCTTTTTTACTAGAAATCATAGAAGCTCAAAATAATAAACTAGAGAATGATTTACAAATTACACTAAATCTTTCAGTAAAAGAAATGGCAACTTTTATTGGTTCAAAACGCCAAACAGTTTCTACAGTTTTTAATGAACTAATAAAGAAAAAAATATTAATTAAAGAAGAAAACAATCAATATACGATTAACTATATCGATACATTAAAAGACTGGGCGTTATCTTAATCATCTGTAAATTTTTCTATCATAGATAATGCTGCTACTCTACCATCTAGTGCAGCAGTAACAACAAGATCAGCTCCTCTAACAACATCACCTCCTGCATAAATATTTTTATGACTTGTTTCTTGCTTTTCATTTACAACAATGTCATTAAACTTTCCTAACTTTAAATCTAAGTCTTTATAAAAATCAAATACTTTATTGCTAAATCCTAGTGCAAGTATTATAATATCTGCCTTAATTTCTAAAAGAGTATCATTTTTAACTATTAAACGACTTTTCCCATTATTATCTTGCGGTCCTAACTCTGTTTGTGCTACTTCTATCCCTGTTACACACATATATTCATCAACTATTACTCTTTTAGGAGCCTGATTAAAAATAAATTCTACTCCCTCTTCTAAAGCATTAGATACTTCTCTTTTACTGCAAGGCATGCTTTTTTCATCTCTTCTATAGATACACTTAACACTTTTAGCTTTTGAACGAATAGATGTTCTAAGAGCATCCATTGCTGAATCACCTCCACCAATAACAACAATATCTTTATTTTTTAATATGGATTCTTCAAAATCGTGATTAAAAATTTTTTTCTGAGTTGTGGTTAAAATATCCATAACATGATAAACACCATTTGCATATTCGTTATCCATTTGAGCACTTCTTCCCTCAGGTGCTCCTATCCCTAAAAATATACAATCAAAATCTTTTTCTAATTGACTAATAGAAATATCTTTTCCAACTTCAATATTGGTATGTATTTTTAAACCAGCATCTTGCATCCAATTAACTCGTCTTTGTACAGTATTTTTAGGTAATTTAAAATTTGGAATACCATAAGTTAATAAACCACCACAACGATCTTCTTTTTCGAAAATTTCTACAACAATATCATTTTGCAATAGAAATGTAGCACAACTTAGACTAGCAGGACCACTGCCAACAATAGCTACTTTATGTGTTCTATTTTTGTTTTGACCATAGTTTGGAGTATATCCTTCATCAAATGCCTTTTCACTCAAGTAAGTTTCTATCTCACCTATAGAAACCCCTTCATGTTGACTATTTTCAAGGATACAATTACTTTCACAAAGACCAACTTTAGGACATACTCTTCCTAAAATTTCGGGAAAAGGAGATTTTTCATTTGAAAGTTCAAATCCCCCTTTTATATCACCTTCATAAGTTTTTCTAAGCCATAAAGGGATTTTATTACTTAACGGACATCCAATTCGACAATGCAGAGGATTAACAATGATTTTTTGAAATGTATCAACAGGGCATTGCAAACATCTACTTGCTTGTTTTTTAGCTTCTTCATCACTAAAATTACGATAAATAGGATGAAAATCAACTATTCTTTCTGTTGCATCTCTTTTTTGTTGTCTCTGTTTTTTTATAGTATTGTATTTTTTCATATTTCTTTCTATAAGTTAATTCTTTATTTCAATATAGAAAATTGAATTAATAACAATACCTACTATAAACTTAAGAATTACTTTCGAATAGTAAATTCAAAAAATTATTCCATTTCTAATCGCATAAGGTACATATCTTCACCATCAAGAACCTCTACATCTCCACCACATTTAGGACATACAAAAGTATTTTTTTCCAAAACACTCTCTGCTTCACATTTCCTACATCCGACAACTAATTCTTGTACATGTACAAGAAATTCAGCACCATCACAAATAGTTTTTTCTTTAAAAGTATCAAATGCTGTTTGTAAAAGATGAGGCTCAACTCCACTAAGCTTTCCAATCTTAACTTCAACTTTTGTGATTTTAGTTGCATTGTTTTGTTCTGCATTTTTTTCACACATACTCAGTAAATCTTGAACTATTGAAAACTCATGCATTAACAAATCCTTGGTAAAAGTTCACCCTTAGGTGGCTCTAAAAATCTACTGCTTCCCCAAGGTGTATTAAGTACGACTCTATTTTCATATTTGTCATTAACTTTACCTATATAAGAAGCTTTTTTTGTCTCTTCAAACTTGTGTAAAATATCAAGTGTTTTTTGTTCTTCACCCTTTTCTACACATAAAACCATCGTGCCTTCATTTGCAAACTCATAAGGCTCAAAGCCTAACATTTCACAAATACCTTTAACTTCTGGAGCAACTGGAATCTTATCTTCATCTACTTCAATGCATATTTTTGAAGTTTCTGCCCACTCGTTTAGTACGGCGCTTAAACCACCTCTGGTTGCATCTCTGTAAGCTAAAACTTTAACGCCAGCTTCTATCAAAGCTTCAACTGGTTTCCATAAACTAGCACAGTCAGTTTTAAGCTCAGTATCAAGCTCAATATCTTCACGACGAGCCAAGATACATGCTCCATGATTTCCAACTTCATTTGATACAATTATAGAATGATTTGGTTTTAAATTATGTGCTGAAATTCCTTCAACCATAATCTCACCAATTCCAGAAGTATTAATAAAAAGCCCATCAACGCCACCTTTAGGTACTACTTTTGTATCACCAGCGACTATCATTACTCCACTTTTTGCCATCTCATCACGCATAGTTATTACAATAGTTTCTAAATCTTTATAATCAAAACCCTCTTCTATCATAAATGAACAAGTAAGATACTTTGGCTTTGCACCCATCATTACAAGATCATTGACTGTTCCTGCAATTGCAAGTTTTCCTATATTTCCTCCGTTAAAAAATAGAGGTGAAACTGTAAATGAGTCTGTTGTAAAAACAATTCTATTCGTATTCATAGTCAGTGCTGCGGCATCTTCCATTTTTAAAAGAATTTCATTATCAAAATGTTTGAAAAACAGATCTTTTATCAGTGATTGTGTCTCTTCTCCACCACCACCATGACTTAGCAATATTTTTTTACTCATTATACACCCTTTGCAGCTAATTTGCCGTATTTAAAGTAAGCAGAACATGCTCCTTCGCTTGAAACCATACAAGAACCCATAGGTGATGTTGGAGTACAGGCTTTTCCAAAAACTTTACAATCATAAGGCTTTGCTAAACCTTTTAAAATCTGTCCACAAATACAAAGTTTATGGTCGTCTAACTCTTTCGTTGGTAATACATCTTTAAATTTAATCTCTGCATCATATTTTGCATATTCATCTCTTAATTTTAAAGCACTTTTAGGAATATCTCCAATGCCTCTCCATCTAAAATGATCTCTTTGCTCCATATATTTGTTGATAAGTTCTTGAGCTTTTACATTGCCTTCACGGCTCACTGCACGAGCGTATTCATTATCAACAAATCTCTCTTGCCCAGCATTAAATTGCCTTACAATTCTTAAAATAGATTCCATTACATCCGTTGGCTCAAAGCCTGCTACAACAACAGGAGTATTATACTTTTCAACTATTTGTTCATAAATCTTATATCCCGTTATAACACTAACATGACTTGGTCCTAAAAATGCATCTATTTTTGCATCACCACCCCCCATAATAGCATCTACCGCTTCAGGAACAGTCACATGATTGATATGTAAATAAATATTTTGAATATCTTCTTTTATGATTTGGTCTAACAAGACAGCTGTCATAGGTGTTGTTGTTTCAAATCCTATAGCAAAAAAGACTACGATTTTCTCAGGATTTTCTTTTGCGATTTTAATAACATCTAAAGGAGTATATAAAGAGCGGATATCTTTACCCTCAGCTCTTAATTTTTGTAAACTGGTTTTACTTCCTGGAACTCTAATCATATCTCCTAGAGTTGCCAAGATAGTATTTGGCATACTTGCTAACTCTATCGCATGATCAATTCTCTCTTTTGGCATTATAC
>Ga0193951_1000032_pt1 | contig 54165 bp, 52 predicted proteins | sample BB_2_MG_FD_140370 | JGI IMG/M metagenome (GOLD analysis project Ga0193951, IMG submission 140370) | Microbial mat bacterial communities from the Broadkill River, Lewes, Delaware, United States - BB_2_MG | ecosystem: Environmental > Aquatic > Freshwater > River > Microbial mats | place: USA...
AATGATAGAGGTTAAAGGCAAATCAATAGAAGAATTAAAAGATATATGTGTCAGTATTAGAAAAAAAATAATTGAAACAGTAAGTAAAAATGGTGGTCATTTAAGTAGTAATGTTGGAGCAGCTGAACTTATAGTTGCTATGCATTATGTTTTTGATGTAAAAAAAGACCCATTTATATTTGATGTATCGCATCAGGCATATACACATAAACTCCTTACTGATAGATGGGATAGTTTTGACACACTTAGAGAATTTGGTGGGCTTAGTGGATATACAAAACCAAGTGAATCTCCTTACGATTTTTTTGTGGCTGGACATAGTTCTACTTCTATATCTTTAGCAGTAGGCACTGCAAAAGCAATAGCTTTAAAAAAACAAGAGAATTCAAGGGTTCCTATTGCACTTATTGGTGATGGTTCAATGACAGCAGGTATGGTTTACGAAGCACTTAATGAACTTGGAGATATTAAGCTACCAGTTATTATTATACTTAATGATAATAAAATGAGTATAGCAAAACCAATAGGAGCTATAAGCAATTTTCTTTCTCATGCTATTGCTGGTAATTTCTTTCAAAGAATGAAAAAAAAGACAGAGCAAGTTTTACAATATCTTCCTGAAAGTGCAACTTATATGGCTAAAAAGTTTGAGGAGAGTTTGAAGCTTATAACGCCAGGTATGTTATTTGAAGAGTTAGGGATAGATTATATTGGTCCCGTTGATGGACACAGCGTTGAAGATTTAATAAAAGCATATGAATTAGCAAAAAAACTTAAAAAACCAGTTATTGTTCATACGCAAACTTTAAAGGGTAAGGGTTACGAAATTGCTGAGGGTTATGAAGAAAATTGGCATGGTGTTGGCCCTTTTGATATAGATAGTGGAAAAGCAACTAAAAAAAGTGCAAAGAAGAGCGCAACTAGTGTCTATAGTGATGCACTTTCAAAGTTAGCAAAAGAGAATGAAAATGTAGTTGGTGTAACTGCAGCTATGCCAACAGGAACAGGTATTAGTAGACTTATTAATGAATTTCCAACTAGATTTTGGGATGTTGCAATTGCAGAGCAGCATGCAGTGACATCTATGTGTGCAATGGCAAAAGAGGGATTTAAGCCTTTTATTACAATTTATTCTACATTTTTACAAAGAGCATATGATCAAGTCATTCACGATGCATGCATTATGAATTTGAATGTTATTTTTGCATTAGATCGTGCTGGCATTGTTGGAGAAGATGGAGAAACACACCAAGGAGCATTTGATATATCATATTTGAGTGCTATTCCTAATATGACAATTTTTGCACCAAGAGATAACGCAAGTATGTATCAAGCAGTGCAATATGCCTATAAGCATCAAGGACCTTGTGCTATTCGCTATCCTAGAGGGGCATTTTTTGATTGTGAAGATGTTGCAGATATTCCTTTTGAGTTAGGAAAATCACAACTTTTAAAAGAGGGTTCTAGTGGGATTCTTTTAATAGGGTATGGCAATGGCGTAGGAAAAGCATTAGAAGTAGCTAAGCTACTAAAAAGTGAAAATCTTGATTGTACTGTTTTAGATTTGAGGTTTGTTAAACCTATAGATAAAGGGATGTTAAAAAAACTTTCGCAAACACATAAGCATTGGTTTGTTGTAAGTGATAGTGCTAAAATAGGTGGAGTTTACTCAGCTATAACATGTTTAAAAAATGACTGTTCTTGGGAAAATATTAAGATAACTAGCTTTGAGTATGAAGATCAATTTATAAAGCATGGAGAAACAAAATTGGTAGAAGAGTTTTTAGAAGTTTTACCAGAACAAATTGCAAAAAAAATATTAGACAAGGTATTATAGATGGATTATTTAAAAATATTAAAAACAAATGGATTAAAAGCTACTTCTCAAAGAATAGCAGTGTTAAAAGAATTAGGTAAAAAAATGCATCCAACAATGGAAGAGATGTATGATGGGATAAAAAAAGAGCATCCTTCAATCTCATTAGCAACAGTTTATAAAAATGTAAATGTACTAAAAGAACAAGGTGTTGTAATAGAAATCAATATTCCTAATGGAAAGATGAGGTATGATTATTTAGCAAGACCTCATATACATATGGTTTGTAATAAATGTGGCAGTGTAGAAGATATGGATTATGACGAAAATCTTTTTAATTATCAAAATAAATTAGAAAAAAGTAAAGGCGTGACAATCAATAGACTTGATGTTATTGCTTCTGTAGAGAGTTGTAGTTTTTGTAAAGAGTAAGGAGATAAACCTCCAAACTCTTTATTGATATTTATTATAAATCTGCTTCGTGCTTTCCAAGATATTCAGCAACACCATCAGTCGTAGCTTTCATACCCTCATCACCTTTTTGCCATCCAGCAGCACATACTTCACCATGTTCATCTGTAAATTGCATTGCATCAACCATACGAATCATTTCATCAACATTTCTTCCAAGAGGAAGGTCATTGATAACAGCATGTCTTACGATACCTTTTGCATCAATTAAAAATGATCCACGAAGTGCTACTGACTCACCAAATAAAACATCATAGTCTTTAGAAATTTGTTTATTTAAATCTGCAACTAGTGGAAAGTTTATTTTTCCAATACCACCTTTATTTACTGGAGTTTCTCTCCAAGCAAAGTGTGAAAATTGACTATCTACAGATACACCAATAACATTTACACCTCTCGTTTCAAATTCATTGATTCTTTTTGAAAAAGCAATAATTTCTGAAGGACAAACAAATGTAAAGTCTAGTGGATAAAAGAAAAGTACTGTACCTTTTTCACCATAGTTATCACTTAATTTAAAATCTTCTACGATAGAGCCATTTGCTAAAACTGTTGTTGCTGTAAAATCTGGAGCTGGGTTTGTTACTAACATTTTAATCCTTAATAGTAATTTTTATTAATAAGGAATTATAGCCAATAAATATTTAGAATAACTTTAAATGAAATTATTTTGTCACAAAAAAATTTACATGTAAGGGTTTTATTCCTTACATGTAAAAAGCATTAAGTTCTAAATTCATCTAGTTTGTTTTTGAGTGTCTCAGTCATTTTGTTCATGTGCTCTGCAGCACTTGCTATCTCTTCAACACTTCTTGCGTTTTGGGTTGAAAGGCCATTGATTTCTTCTATACTAGAAATTATATTACCTATACTATCACCAGTTTGTATATAACTTGTGACAGTTTGATCTGCCATTTGCGTTGCATTGCCCATGACGCTTGAGAGTTCATTTATTCTATTTTCAACATTAACTGCTGTTTGACTTAGTTTTTCAACTTTCTCACTATTAGAAGTCATTTGTTCGCTTGAATCCATAATCGACTGAACTATTACACTAATTGTAGAGTTTATTTCTACAAGAGATTTTTGAGTTCTTTCAGCTAATTTTCGCACTTCATCAGCAACAACAGCAAATCCTCTACCATGTTCACCTGCTCTTGCTGCTTCAATTGCAGCATTAAGTGCAAGAAGATTCGTCTGATCAGCGATATCACCAATAACAAGTAGTACATCTTTTACCTGTTCAGTATCGCTACTTAACTGTTGAATTTTATGAGCTAATTCTACTTCTGTGGCAGCACTTAATTTAATATCTTCAGTAAGTTGTAGTATCGCTTGGTTTGCCTCATTTAAAAAACCATTTGCTCCTTGTAGGTCTTCCTTAGAAAGTTTTGCTTCATCTATACCCGTTTTCATACCATTTCTGATTATATCTGCTTGGTTTGTAGTTTGATTTACAACACTTGTTGATTCTTCTAATAATTTGCCAACTGAAAGAGATGTAGTTGAGAGTTGGTGTGCAATTGATGAATTTTCATTTGATAGATTTTTAGCGTCGGCAATAAGTGTTCTTACTTTTTCAATGAAGTCATTGATTCCTTCACTTGCTTGGGCTATTTCATCTTTACCCACAATATCAAGTTTTCTTGTTAAATCCCCATCACCACTTGAGAGATTTTTTGTTCTATCTATTAAGTTATTTAGTGGTGCTGCTATAAATTTTTTAGAAACAAACCATGTTACTATCATAATTAAAAGTGTTAGTATAGCTGCAGCAATAATAAGATTTACTCTTAGTGCATCATTTGTTTTTTCAAAATCGCTTAAACTTACTTCACCTACAATAATCCAACGCATTTTTTTAAACTCTTTAAATCTAACAGCTTTTTTTAATCCATTTTCTTCATATGTAATGTATCCATTTTTTTGTTTGATTATCTGTTTTGCTAGATCTGAATTTGCAGGTTTATTTTTGAGTGTTCTATGTATATCATATTTGTTACTTTTTAGATTAATAGCATAAAACTGACCGTTTTCACCTATTTTCATTTTATCAATTTTGTCTGAAAGTTTTGATAGCCCTTTTGTGAAGTTTGTTCCAATAAAGAGAATTCCTATGACATTTTTTTCATCATCTAAAATAGGTGCGTAAACTGTTACATAATCTTTACCAAAAAGTCTTGCATAACCTACATAAGTTTGTTTATTCATTATAGGCTCATATGCGGGACTCTTTTTCCCAAGATAAGTTCCCATAGCACGAGTGCCATCTTCTTTTAAAAGGGAAGTAGAAATACGAACAAAATCATCTCCATCTTTTGCAAATACTGTTGCTATATCCCCAGTCAAATCACTAAAATTACCAACTGCTGAAAAGTTATTATTTAAAGTTGTACCACCACTTGCGAGTAGTGGAGTTTGAACTCCATTCACACCTATTTTTTCATCTTCTATAATATAAAAACTTTGAAAATTAGTAGCAAAAATTTTATAAAGTTGTTTAGCTCCCTCCTCTAATGCTCCATTATATGTGTCCATAGTTTGAACCATTCTAGTTACATTTGAGTTTAGTTTAAATTGAGTCTCCTTGTCAATGTAATGGTCTAAATAGTTACTTATGTAGGTAATAAAAGCTGCCATTGATATAATGACAATACCAACCAAAGTATAAGTAACTTTTTTTGTGATTGTGTTAAACATGTCTTATCCTTTCCCATATTTGCGATAATTCTACTATATTAATATATAATTAAAAATAAAAGTAATTAATTAAAGAAAATCATCTATTTTTCATTATCTTTAACTACAATTACAAACAAAGGAATAATTTGTTCTTTTAATATATCTTTAACTTAGTTTTGATATAGTTTCTAATCAAATAATTTTTCATAAGGAGAAAAAATGGCAGTAAAGATTACAGATACTTGTATTAGCTGTGGCGCATGTATTGATGAGTGTCCAGTTGAAGCAATCGTAGACGAAGATGATAACCCAACAGGTGAGGATATTTATTATGTACACGCTGATAAATGTGTTGAGTGTATAGGTCACAATGATGAGCCTGCATGTGCTGAAGCATGTCCTACTGAAGGATGTATTGTTTGGGATAATCCTAAAACTGAAGGTGCAGTAGACGGTGAACCTTGCGTTGAATAAACATAAGTAAAAGGGATTTTTATCCCTTTTACTACTTTCTTTTAAAAAATCCCCTCACTTAATAGACTTTAAATCTTTTTTCTGCTATACTCCCGAGTTCTAAGTAGTTATTATATCTTTAACTAAAATATGAGATGCTAATCCAATATTTAGTGATATGAGTTTGACTTGGACTTGTTCGAGACAAAAAAGAAAATAAAAGGAATATTTATGGAACAAACTTTATCTATTATAAAGCCAGATGCAGTTGCAAAAAATGTAATTGGAAAAATTGTTGACAGATTTGAATCAAATGGACTTAAAATTGCGGCAATGAAAAAGTTGCAATTAAGTGCTGCAGATGCGGGTGAATTTTATGCAATTCATGCAGAGAGACCATTTTTTGGTGAATTAGTTGAATTTATGACAAGTGGACCAGTTGTAGTTATGGTTTTAGAAGGTGAAAATGCACTAGCTAAAAACCGTGAGTTAATGGGTGCAACAAATCCTAAAGAAGCTGATGCTGGTACAATAAGAGCAGATTTTGCGGAGAGTATTGATGCAAATGCTGTTCATGGTAGCGATTCTTTAGAGAATGCAAAAATAGAAATTAACTTTTTCTTCTCTGGAAGAGAAATAGCGTAATTAAGGCATGAAGATAGTTTTTAAAAAAATTCCAGCAAGTGGAGTTGATTTTGAAACTTCTTTTGAAGATATTAAATTTTATGGAAAATTAGAAAAAACATCAAAAAATTTAGTCCAGTGTAGTGGCAGATTAGAGGGAACTCTAACTTGCCAATGCGCTAGATGTGGTGATGACTTATCTTTACATGTAGATGAAAAGATAGATTTATTTGCTAGTGATGGACTTTATGAGAGTGGTGAAGAGCTACTTGAAGTGATGGAATTTTTTGATGAAACCGTAGATTTAGATACAATACTACAGAGTGAAGTAGAAACATTAAAAAGTGACTATAACTACTGCTCTACATGTAAAGATGAAAATTAACGAAAAGTACGGAAGCTTTGCTTAGTGCTTTAGTACAATAAATTTCACTCGGACTTATTCGAGTGAAAGAAAAAAATTAAATAAAAAAGGAAATATTATGGCAGTACCTAAGAGAAGAACGAGTAAAACAAGAGCGGCAAAAAGAAGGACTCATTATACAGTGACATTACCAGTACCTGTAAAAGATGCTGATGGAACATGGAGAATGCCTCACCATATTAACAAAACAACAGGCGAATATAAAAGCTAGATGATAAAAATAGCAATTGATGCAATGGGTGGGGACTTTGGTTCAGCTCCTATTATAGAGGGCACGATTAAAGCTCTTAGAGAAAAAGAATTCCGTGCTATCTTAGTAGGTAAAACTGAAGAGATTAAACCACTCATACCATCTCGTTATCTTGACCGTATATCCTTTGTTGAAGCAGATGATGTATTGAGTATGGATGATAGTGCTACTGACGCTTTAAAAAGAAAAGAGACATCAATTTATAAAGCTGTTGATTTAGTACGAGAAAAAGAAGCAGATGCTGTTGTGTCTGTAGGTCATAGTGGTGCTACAATGAGTTTAGCAACATTGAGAATAGGGCGCTTAAAAGGTGTTTTAAGACCAGCAATAGCTACGCTTATGCCAAATTCATCACCAACTCCATCATTGGTTTTAGATGTTGGAGCAAATGTTGATTGTAAGGCGGCACATTTAGTACAGTTTGGTATTATGGGTGAAGCTTATGTACGCGATGTATTAAAAGTAGAAAATCCAAGAGTTGGACTTCTCTCAAATGGAGAAGAGAAAAGCAAAGGTAATGAAGTCACAAAAGAAGCGTATACGAAGCTTAGTAACTTAGATAGCTTTATTGGAAATATTGAAGGAAACAATATTTTTGATGGGCATGTCAATGTTATTGTTTGTGATGGATTTGTTGGAAATATACTTTTAAAAACAAGTGAAGGCGTTGCTGAATCTATAACTAAAATAATAAAGAAAAATATTCGTAAATCTCCTCTAGCTATTGCAGGAGCTTTATTAATGAGAAGAGTATTTAAAAGTTTGAAAAAGCAAGTTGATTATGCAGAATATGGTGGAGCACCTCTTTTAGGCATTGATGGATGTGCAATTATTGGGCATGGTAAAAGTAATGCCAAAGCAGTTAAAAACGCGATTTTTCAGGCGATAACTTTTTCAAATTCAAATATTAATAAAGATATCCTTGTAGGATTATCAAAAATAGAAAACTAAAGGACTCTTTTGTACGCTGCACTAAAATCTATCGGAAGCTATATTCCACAAAAAATATTAACAAATTATGATTTAGAACAAATGGTAGATACTAGTGACGAATGGATAGTCAAAAGAACAGGTATTAAAGAACGCCGTATTGCGCACGAAGATGAAGCAACAAGTGATTTAGGTTATAAAGCAGCACTTCAAGCGATAGAAAGATCGGATATAAATATAAATGAGATAGATATGGTTGTTTGTGCAACCTTATCTCCTGATTATCTTACCATGCCTTCAACTGCAGCGATGATTTCACAAAAACTTGGAATAACAAATGTAATGGCTTTTGATATAAGTGCTGCTTGTACAGGTTTTGTATATCTGATGAGTGTTGCAAAATCATTTATAGAATCAGGTGCAAAGAAAAATATCCTCATTATAGGCGCTGAGAAAATAAGTAGTATAATCGATTATGAAGATAGATCTACATGCATACTTTTTGGAGATGGTGCAGGAGCAGCAATTATAAGTGCCACTGAAGATAAAAATGAAGCAATTATAGATGTAATGGCGAGTGCAGATGGAAAACATGGAGATCTCCTTATAACTCCAGGTGGCGGCTCAAAACATCCGATTCGTGAAGAAAATGTTAAAGATAAACTTCAATATATGAAGATGGCTGGAAATGAAGTTTTTAAAGTAGCGGTTAAAACTTTAACAAATGATGTAATAGAAATTCTTGAAAAAAACAATATAAGTGCAAGTGAAGTAGATATGTTTATACCTCACCAGGCAAATCATAGAATAGTTGAGGCCGTAAGAGCAAAACTAAACTTTCCAAAAGAAAGAACAGCAATGACTGTTGCAAAGTATGGAAATACTTCTTCAGCATCAATTCCAATGGCAATGAATGATATGTATGAAAGTGGTCGAATCAAATATGGAGATTTAATGCTTTTAGATGCCTTTGGTGGTGGTTTTACTTGGGGTAGTGCTCTTGTAAAATATGCTGGAAAAAATTTAAATTCTTAAAAATATTCATTAACTTTTTATTTAATTTTAAGGAGTATACTTTTTTTCTTAAAATAGACTCATGATTAGGATAAAAGTATGGAAACTAAACTGCAAACCGTAAAAAATGAAATTTCAAAGCTCATAGTAGGACAAGAGAGTGTTATAGATTCTTTATTGGTTGCTCTTATTTGTGAAGGTCATGTTCTTCTTGAAGGTGTCCCTGGACTTGCTAAAACTACTATGATCAATACTCTTGCTAAAACTTTAGGACTTAGTTTTGGTAGAGTTCAATTTACTCCAGATTTACTTCCAAGTGATATTGTTGGGGCACAAATTTACAATCCAAAAGAGACACAGTTTGAAACAAAAAAAGGACCTGTATTTACGCATCTACTATTAGCAGATGAGATAAATAGAGCTCCTGCAAAAGTTCAATCTGCACTTCTTGAAGCTATGCAAGAAAGACAAATAACTATAGCAGAAAATTCTTATAAATTACCATACCCATTTTTTGTTTTAGCCACACAAAACCCACTAGAATCTGAAGGAACTTACTCTTTACCTGAAGCACAGCTAGATAGATTTATGATGAAATTAAATGTAGGTTACAATACAAAAGAAGAAGAGATAGAGATAGCAAGAAGAGTTGCATATAAATCAAATATAGAGATTAATAGTGTAATGGGTGCAGATGAGCTTGAAGAGATAAAAAGTAAGTTAGACTCTGTACATGTAGATGAGCAGATAGAAGAGTATATGGCAGATATTATTTTTGCTACAAGAGAGCCAAAAAATTATGGTTTGAGTGAGTTAGAACCACTTATAAGATTTGGGGCAAGTCCTAGAGGGACGATTGATTTGCATAAAGCTAGTCGTGCTAAAGCGCTTTTGAGTGGAAGAGATTATGTTACACCTGTTGATGTTGTTTTTGTTTCAAAAGAAGTTCTTCGTCACCGGGTTATACTAGGATATGAAGCAGAAGCAGATGATATAACGACAGATGCAATTATAGATAAGATTATAGAAACATTACCTATACCGTAGGTTTGTTTACATGAAAAACCTTCAGTTAAAAAAAATCATTGCAAAAAGCAAAAAATATATCTATGGTGATTTGTTAGGAGAACATAACTCTAAGCAAATTGGTGATGGTTATGATTTTGCAAAAATCCGTCCATACGAGTATGGTGAAAACATAAGAAGAGTCGATCCATTTGCAAGTGCAAAAACAGGAGAGATATATTTAAGAAGTTTTTATGAAAGCCGTGAAGTGAATGTAGAAGTGATTGCTTTGATGAGTGGCAGTTTGTACTTTGGTTCACAATCTTTTAAACAAAATGAAGTTGCCCAAGTTGTCTCAAATATAGGACATGATTGTATAAAAAATTCAGATAGATTTACACTTACCCTTTTTAGTGATAGAGTTTTAAAAAAGCTAAAATCTACTAAAAAAGACACAGGTGTGATGTATGGGGTCGAACAAACTCTCAATCAAAAAGTTATAAATGAAAGCATTGATTATGATAAGTTAAGAGATTTTGCTCTTAAAAAAATAAAAAAGCGCTCATATCTTTTTTTAGTTGGAGATTTTTTTGAAATGCCCAAGCTAAAAGCCTTAAGCAAAAAACATGAAGTTGTAGTGGTAAAAGTTCGAGATTCATTTGAGCAAAATCCAAGTGCAATTGGTGAATTTGGAATAGTTGATCCAAGTAGTGGAAAAAAATTTGATATATCATTTAATAGCGCAAGTATACAAAAATACAAAAAAGATTTAAAACATCACGATTTAAAACTTGGAGAGTATCTTAAAAACAGTGGAATAAGGTTGATAGAGTGGATCAATTAAGAGATATAAAAGGGCTTATGGCTATCGATGACTACTCTTTATATATTTTTATAGCACTTGTTATTGGTTTGTTGATTTTTCTTTATATGAGTATAAAATTTATAGTGAAGTTTTTGAGAAAAAACACCCCAATAAAGATAGCAAAGAAAAAGTTACAAGCAGTAGATTTAAATGATACAAAACAGAGTGCGTATACTATTACGAAGTATGCGCCATTTTTGAATCAAGAAGAGGACTTTTCATATCTTGAAAAGTATAAGTATAAAAAAGAGAGCTTAGAGTTTTCAAGAGAAGACAAAGAAAACGTACAGGGGTTTCTAAAAAATGTATAGTTTTGAATATCCATATGTTTTTTTACTGTTATTAGTCTTTGTAATTTGTGCTTTTACATGTAAACCGCAAAAGCCCTATATGTATATGCCTAATTTTACAAATATTTCATTGAGTGTAAAAAAGAATTATCTAAAAGAGGCTATTAAATGGCTAAGTTTGATCTTACTCATAACCTCGCTTGCTTCACCAATAAGCAAAAAAAATGAAGTTGCTACAAAACCAGCACATGCAGTCATGTTACTGATGGATGTGAGTGATTCTATGAGTCAAGGAGGTATTTTAGTCAATGCCTTGGGAGCTGTAGCAAGTAAATTGAGTGTGGCAAAATCTATGGCAAGTGATTATATAAAACAAAGAGTGAATGATCATGTAGGAGTCATAGTTTTTGGAGATTTTGCCTATGTTGCATCACCTCTTAGTTTTGACCATAATAGTGTTGCAAAGCTTTTAGAAACAGTTAACGCAGGTGTTGCTGGCAAAAGAACTGCTATGTATGATGCACTGTTTTTATCCGCAAGACTCTTAAAAAACTCACCTGCAAAACAAAAAGTTGCCATTTTACTAACAGATGGATTTAATACAGCGGGAGATATACCTTATAGCGTTGCATTAAGGGCTGTAGAGAGTGAAAAAATGAAAGTTTATACCATAGGTATTGGTAATTATGGTGATTATGATGAAAGAGCATTAAAAGAGATTGCACAAAAAAGCCATGGAGAGTTTTTTAGAGCAACTGATGCGAGTAGTTTAAAAAATATCTATGAGCAAATTGATAAATTAGAAAAAAGTAAATTAAAAGATAAACCAAAGTATAAAAAAACATATCTTTATATGTATCCACTTGGAGTAGCATTTTTCCTTTTCTTTGTTTACACACTTTTACATGTAAGAAGGAGAGAAGTATGATACTAGTACATCCTGAGGCTCTTTTTTTATTGGTTTTAGTTGTTTTGATTTTATTTTTAAAAAAGAGTAAAAAACTAGTCTTACTTGAACATGTTTTTTCTAAAGAAATTTTAGAAAAATTAGAGGTTAAGAGTTCAAAATATATCAATAAAAATATCAAGTTTTTTCTTGCCATATTGGCTTTAGTTTGTATGATAGTAGCTCTGTCTAGGCCAATCTTTCTTGATAAATCAGAAGGGCAAGAAGTGAGTTATCAAAGCTTTGATATAGCAGTTGTGCTCGATATCTCGAAGTCAATGGAAGCAAAAGATGTTTTCCCTGATAGACTCTCATTTGCGAAGAAGAGTTTAGATAAGATTATGAGTAATATGCGTGAAGCCAATGTAGCAGTAATTGCATTTGCTAATGATGCTTTTTTGGTAAATCCTTTTAGCAATGATTTTGATAGCATCAAGTTTTTACTTTCAAATTTAAATGCAAATTCTTTAAGTTCGAAAGGAAGCCAAATCATCTCTGCACTAAAAGCAACTTCAAAGATATATGAATCTACAGATGATAAGAAAAAAATAGTTTTACTCATAAGTGATGGTGCTGATGGGCAAGATATAGATGAAATTTCAAAGTACGTAAAAAACAATGACATAGTTTTACATGTATTAAGTATTGGTACAAAAAAAGGCACTTCATTGAGCGATGGAGAGGGTGGGTATATAAAAGATAAAAATGGAAATATTGTTATCTCTAAAAGAGATGATAAAGTTTTAGACATTGCAAAAAGTAGTGGTGGAGCATATTTGAGTTTAAGTGGAGATATGTCTAAAATAGATTGGTTAGCAAATCAAATCAAAGCAACAGCGCAAAAAAAAGAGATTAAAAAAGATAAATATGCAGGGGCAAAAGAACTTTTTTACTATCCTCTTGCAATAGCACTTTTTTTGATATTTTTTGTTCTAAACTCTCCTAGAATTCCATTTTTAGTTTTTCTTTTGTTTATAAATACAAATGCAAAAGCTGGTTTATTTGATTTTTGGGACACTTATAAAGCAAATGAAAGTTATAAAGCAAAAGAGTATGAAAAAGCAGGAAATTACTTTAGCAAAATAGATAAAGATGAAGCAATTTATAACAAAGCAAATGCACTCTATAAACAAAAAAAATATAAAGAGGCTTTAAAAGCTTATGAGGGTATAGAGAGTTTTGAAGGGGATAAAGAGTTAAAAAGGCTTTATGATATTGGAAATTCATATGCTAAACTTAAAAAAATAGATGAAGCAATAAAAAGCTATGAAGAAGCTTTGAAAATAAAAGATGATGAAGATACAAAATACAATCTAGATCTTTTAAAGAAGCAGAAAAAACAACAAAAGAAGCAACAAAACAAAGATCAAGATAAAAAAAATAAACAAAATAAAGATAAGAGTAAAAAAAACAAAGACGAAAAAAATAAAGACGAAAAAAACAAGAACAGCAAAAATAAAAAAGACAAAGATCAAAACAAAAAAGAGGACAATAAAAAGAACTCTGAAGAGAAGAAGCAAGACGAGGCTAAAAAGAACGGTACAAAACAAAAAAATTCTCAAACTAATCAGAAAAAAGATAAGAAGATAAGTGAGACAGAAGCAAAAAAATGGGAAAAGAAGATGAAAAATAGAGAATTTACTACAAAACCTGTAAAACTTCAAAAAGCACAAGGGAGCAATAAAAATGAAATTAGTTGGTAAGATGGTTCTTTTGGTCTTTTTAGCGCTAAATATGTATGCTTCAACTGCATATCTCTCTAAAAACAGTATTGTTTTGGGAGAAAAAGTAGTTTTAGTTATACAAGCCAATGGTAAAGATGTAGAATTTCCAGATATAAGTAATATACAAGGTTTTGATATAACAGCAACAGGTATGCAACAAAGCATTGAGTATATAAATGGAAGTGTTACAAAAAAAATAGAAAAACATTATGAGTTCTTACCTACTAAAAGCATTGATGTTCCCTCTTTTGAAGTTATTGTAGATGGTAAAAAAGAGCCAACGCAACCTTTACATGTAGAAGTTTCAAAAGCTACTGTAAAAAATAGTAATTTTTTGCTTGAAATGAAAATAAAAAAGAGCGAAGTTATGCAGTTTGAAGCAGTTCCAATGCAAGTGATTTTTATAAGAGCTGCAAATCAAGATGTTAGGGATTTACGATTTGCTCCACCAAAGTTTGATAATTTTTGGGTAAAAGAGGGCAAAAAAATGAAGCCTGTTCAAGAAGGAAACTTTATAGTTCATAAAATAAACTTTTTTTTATACCCGCAAAAAAGTGGAGATTTTGAGTTAAATCCTGCTCAAGTGAGTGTTGGAGTAGCAAGTAAAAGACGAGATATGTTTAATATGCTCACAAACCAACTTGATTGGAAAAATGTTTTTTCAAATACTCTTTCTTTACATGTAAAGCCTTTAGTTGGTACAAATCTCTATGGAAATTTTGATATAAAAGCGAGTGTTGACAAAACAAATATAGAGTCAAATCAAGGAGCTAATCTTACGGTTAGCATAACAGGAACTGGTAACTTTGATGACATAGAAGCGTATGATTTGAAGATTGAGCAAGCAAATATTTATGCGGATAAACCTGCTATTAAAACGTATATTAATGGTGATAAGGTGGATGGAAACTTTACACAAAAATTTTCTATTTCATCTAATTCTGATTTTACAATTCCCTCTATGAAATTAACTTATTTTGATGAAAATTTACAAAAGTTGACTACTAAAACAACTGATCCAATTGATATACATGTAAACAGTGCAATAAAAGAGAAAAATGTGCAAGTAAGCTCTGCCATTCCACAAGAAAAAAAGATAGTAAAAGTTGAAGTTTTAAACTACTATTATCTTGTTGGAGCTTTTTTAAGTGGTGTAATACTAACAATTTTTATTTTGTTGATTGTTTACTTGCTAAGAAGAAAAGAGTATAAAGCACCAAGATTTAAAAGTGATAGAGATCTTTTAAAACAGATGCTAAAACATAGAGGGAAAAGTACAGCAATAGATGAACAAATTTTGGCTTTAGAAGAGAATTTATATGCTGGTGGAAAAAATAAAATAAATAAAAAAGTTTTAGATAGCTTTTTATAATTTTATTTTTTATAGTTTTCATTTTCACTAAAAATATTTTGTGAAAATGAAAACTTTTGCTGTTATTTAAAGTATTTTATGTAAAGTTGTGGCATCGCCCATCCACTGTTCTAGATTTTCGTAGTCGTCTTTTTTTATCATCTCTTTACATTTATTAAGTTCTTTTTCAAAAACTTCTATTGATGAGAGTAAATTTTGTTTATTTTGTTTAAAAATATCAGACCACATTGAAGGAGAAGATTTTGCGAGTCTACTCATATCTGCAAATCCACCAGCTGCAAGAAGAAGAATACTTTTTGGGTCTTGTTGTCCTATAACACTATTTGCTAGAGCATAGCTGATTGCGTGGGGAAGATGAGAAATAAAAGAAGCATGTGTATCATGTTCAACTGGTTCCATAAAAACTATTTTCATCCCTATATGAGAAAAAATTTGTGTTGTTCTATCTTTATGAAAGTCCGCACTGTTTTTTGTATCACATAAAACGATGATCTTATTTTGATAGAGTGTTTTAAATGCAGCGTGAGGTCCAAATTTTTCTGTTCCTGTCATTGGGTGTGCTGCTACAAAGTTTTTTCTTATTGATTGTGGAACGCTTTTTATGATTTGATTTTTAGTACTACCTAAATCAACTATTGTTGTGTTTTCACCTATATTTTCAAGAGAAGAGAGAGTTTTTATGATAGCTTCAACAGGAATTGCTAAAAATATAATATCACAAGTTTTAATTTCCTCAAAAGAGACAATTTCGTTGATTAAATTAAGCTTCAAAGCATCTTCACAATTTGTTAAATTATGGTCAAATCCTAAAACTTTTGATACTAATTTTGTATCTTGTAAGGCAAGACCAAGTGAACCACCCATAAGTCCTAGCCCAATTATTCCAACTGTCATAAAAATTCCTCGTTTTACTATTTATTAATTCTATAAATGGTATTATATCTACTTTATATAAAACTAACAACTAGGAAAAAGTGTAATGAAAAAACTTTTAATACTATCTCTTTTGATAGTCTCATTTCTACAAGCAGCTACTGTAAAAAGTTTAAAGTTCGATGGATTAGTTCATCTATCAGAAGAAGTGGCTTCGGAGATGATAGGAATTAGAGCTGGTGATTCAGTAGATATTGAGATTATTGATCAAGCTATTAAGACACTTTACAAACAAGGGTATTTTAAAGATGTTTGGGTAGAAGAAGTTGGAGATGGAGATATTGTTTTTCATTTTACAGAAAAACCAACGGTTGCACAAATAGAAATCGATGGTATTGGTGAGAATGATAAAGAAAAAGTTCTAGATTTTTTAGGTATGACTAAAGGTGAAGTTTATGATGTTGAAAAAGCAGCTTTGAGTGAACTTAGAATCATAAAATTTTATGAAGCACAAGGTTATTTTGATACTGTAGTAGAACATAAGACAGATGTGCTTACAGGAAGTTCAATAAAGGTAAGTTTTTTAATAAATAGAGGTGAAGAAGTTTTTATTAAATCTGTTAAGATGTGTGGAGCAGAAGCTTTGGAATATAGTGATTTTGAACCAAAAATTGCTAATAAAGAAGCAGAGTTTCTTCCATGGATGTGGGGATTTAACGATGGTAAATTAAGGTTGAGTGATTTACCAAATGATTCTGCACGAATTAAAGATGTATATATGAACTATGGTTACCTAGATGCAAAAATAAGTGCGCCATTTTTAAAAGCATATTTAGATAGCTATACTGCATCTTTAACTTATAATGTAGATGAAGGAAAACAGTATAAAATAGGTATTGTTGATATTAAGATTCCTAAAGATTTAATGGATGTTGCAGAGCTTAAAAAAGCAATGATTTTAGAGAGTGGTGATGTTTTTGATATAACTCTTTTAAGAAGAGATATAAAAAGAGTAGAAACTGCAGTTGCTAATCTTGGTTACGCATATGTACGAGTTATCCCAGATATTAATAAAAAAGCAGATGAAGCAATTGCTGACATATATCTAAGAGTTATTCCTGGAGAAAAAGTCTATATAAAGGATGTTCGTATTTCAGGAAACAGTAGAACAATAGATAGAGTTGTGAGAAGAGATATTTTCTTAGCAGCAGGAGATTTATATAATAGGACTGATTTAGAAGATTCAAAAGGTGCCCTTGGAAGAAGTAGTTACTTTGAAACTGTAAATATAGTAGAAAAAAGAGTTAGTAGAAATAAAATAGATTTAGTGGTAGAAGTAACAGAAGCTTCAACGGGAAGTATTGGTGGAGGTATAGGGTATGGCTCTAGTGATGGGCTTTTACTTAATGCAAATGTATCAGATTCTAATATCTTTGGTTCAGGTATGAAAGCTGGAGTTAATATTGAAAGAAGTGATAATGAGCTAAGTGGTAGGCTTTCTTTAACAAATCCTCGTTTATTTGATTCAATATATAGTCTTGGTGGAAGTATTTATAGACAAGATAATGAATATACTTATGATTCAACAACAGATTATGATGTTATAACAACAGGTTTTAATATTACTTTAGGTAGAAAAATAGGAAGGTATTGGGGCATTTCACTAGGATATGTACTAGAAGATAAGCAATATGACTATGATAGTATTTCTAATGTATATGCAAAAGTATATCCTGATTTATTAAAAAGTTCTCTTGTCCCTTCAATAAGATACAACGATACAGATAACTATCAACTCCCAAGAAGTGGTATTAGTTTTCAAAGTTCTTTAGAATTTGCTGGAGCTGGTGGTGATGCTGAATTTATTAAGAGTATTACAAAATTTAACTATTATTATGGATTAAGAGATAGTCTAAAATATGATTTAATTTTAAGATATAAATCACAATTTAAGTACTTAATAGACAATGGAATGGTTCCTGTTGATGAGTATTTGACTATGGGTGGGATTAGTTCTGTAAGAGGATATGACTCTGGCTCTATTGGGTATAAAAACATAGAAACTGATGGTACTACATTTGTTTCATATTATAAAAATAATATGATGTTTGCAAATTCTATTGAGGCAAGTTTTCCTCTTATTGAGAGACTAAAAATGCGTGGAGCCCTGTTCTTGGATTACGGTATGATTGGTTATGATAGTATTGATGATGATATTAGAGCTGGTACTGGATTTGCTTTAGAATGGGTATCACCAATGGGACCAATATCTTTAATTTTTGCACAGCCACTTTTAGAAGAAGAAGGTGATCAAACTGCAACTTTTGAATTTACAATGGGAAGACAGTTTTAAATAGCTGTCTTAATCACTTTCTATGATAATTGCAAAAGAGGCTGGTTTGACTAACTTCTTGATACACTCTTTAGCTAAAAACAGTTTTTCAGGACTTTTTATGGTGAGAGTGTGATTTTCATAATTAAATTTGAGTGGAGCCTTATTAAGATTTGCATTGAGGCATTTTGCAAGTGATATAATAAAGCTTAACCAGTTTACAACATCTATATTAGGAAGTAAAACTTCGTAAGCTTTTACATCTTCAAAACTAGGTAGTTTTTTTGTATGATATTTTACTAATAAAGCAATGAGCACTTTTTCTTTATGTGAAAAATTATAGTTTAAGTTGTTAATTATAAAATAAAAACTGTGTAAATGTTCTTGATAAAAACTAAGACTTCTTCCTACGCTATATAATTTTGCTGCAATATTCAATTCTTTTTTGTATTTAGCATCAATTTGATGAATATACGCAAGTGCATCAAATAGCTCTAATGCTATTTTGCTGATGTATAAACTCTCTTTTGGGTTTTTTGTAAATCTATCACTGAGACTTTTAACACTGATGCTAAAATTTGCAGGAAATTGTTGGTTTGATGTGCGAAGTAAATCTTCGAGATATACCCCTTCTCGAACACCAGCTCCATTTGTGATAAGATGTTTTGCCTTCAAAAAATTTACTAGTGCATCAAATATTGCACAGCCTTCTCTCATAGTGTCATATCTATCTTTTCTTACATTAAAATTTTTAAGCTCTGTTGCATTTACTTTTATGATTTGGCTTATGAGGTATTGGTACTCTTGAATGTTATATTCAAAACAATGAAGTGTTTTAAGAGGATAATCCATTTTTGCCATTACAATATCAGAGAATGCACGGATAGTCCCTCCTATTCCTATAATTGTATTTGACTGAAAATGCTCAGGTAAGTCTTTAATCTTTTGAAATATAAATTTTTGTGCTTCTTCAAGCTTATTTGGTTTGTCAAAAAATAGTTCTTTTAATCTAACAGTACCTATATCTATAGAAATAGTATCAATTATTTTGCCATTTTCTATCTTAGCAAGTTCAGTTGAGCCACCACCTATATCTAGAGTTGTGGCATTTTGTATTGGTTTTAGTAAATTAATAGAAGAGAGAGCGCCATAGTAGGCCTCTTTCTCCCCATCTATAATTTTTATATTTAAGCCTAAATCTTTTTTTATTTTTTTTATAAAATCCTTAGCATTTGGAGCATCTCGTAGGGCAGAGGTAGCTACGCAAAAAGTCTTTTGGCACTTTAGATTCTTTATGATTTTTGAAAAGTCCTCAAGTGCATTATATGCTCTTTGCATCGGTACAGCTTGTAGTCTTCCATCGTTTTCATAGGCACCTTGACCGATTCGTATACGGCTTTTTACTTCTTTAATAAGATGAAATGCATATGAACTACTTTTTTCAAAAACAACCATTCTAGCAGAGTTTGAGCCTATGTCTATAATAGCTGTTCTTTTTGCCATTTACTCTTCTCTGTTTAATTGTTCAAATTTGAGCTTTAGTTCGGCAATCGTTTCTACATTATCTGGATCAGGAGTTATACACTCTACAGGACAAACTGCTATACAAGAAGGCTCATCATAATGCCCTACACACTCCGTACACACATCTGGATCAATTATATATATTGGATCTGCTTCTTCAATTGCTGCATTTGGGCATTCATCTCTACATGCATCACATGCAATACATTCATCTGTTATCATTAATGACATTTTTTACTACCTTCAAATTTTTTCAACTTTATACACTAAATATACTTTGATATAATTTAAATATCACATTTAGTAGCAATTTTAGTCATTTTTTTCTTAGAAATTGGAAGATGAAGAGAAGCTATTGCTCCTTTTCCGTCTTTTCTGTTTTTTATTAGTATAGTTGCACCTATAGCATCAGCTGCACCTTTGGCTAAAAAGAGTCCTAGTCCAGCTCCTTCTTTGCCTCCATATCTTTTAAATGGAGCAAATAGGTCTTTATTCTCATCTATCCCGTGTCCTTCATCTAAAACATGGATATTAATTCCTTCAGGGTCTGTAAAACTTTTTATTTCTACAGTGCCATATTCTGGGCTGAATTTTATAGCATTTTGTATAAAATTTTGTAATATATGCATTATTAGTGTAGGTTGGATTAAAATTGGAAATGATTTTGGAGAAAAATCAGTAATTAATTTTTTATCCACTTGATGAGCGAGTATTTTAAAGTTATTAGCGTGATCTTGCAAAAACTTTATTAAATCCATCTCAATAGGCTGCTCAAATTGTGCGCCTTCTAGTCTTCCTATTTCTAAAATACTGCTTATCATTTTATTCATTTCATCAATAGTTTTGTTATTGTGACGAAGAGTTTCAATATATTTTTCTTGCTCTCTTGGTTTTAGTAGTGTAACTTCATTTTTAGTTTTCATAACTGCTAAAGGAGTTTTTAGCTCATGTGCAGTACCTATAAAAAGCTCTTTTTGGTATTTTACAAAAGTATGAATTCTATCTACAAGTTTATTGATACTTAAAGCAAGAGGTTCAAACTCTTCTGGTATATTTTTTGTGTTTATAGATTGAAAAAAATTTTCATCCATTGCTGCTAGTTTAGTGGTTAAAGAGTGTATTGGTATAATTAACATTCTTGAAAGAAGTAGTGCATAAAAGATTATGAGAAATATAGTAATAAAATTGATTACGATTATATTTCTAGAAATCTTTTCTAAAAGCATTCCTGTGTTAGATATATTTTTTGTTACAGAAAGAAATGTCGATTTTCTTTTATCAAAAGGATAATATATGGTTAAAAAACTTTGATCGTTTTGTTTATATTGTTCAAAACTAATTTTATGTTTTTTATCTGTTTTTACAACTATATGAGCTTTTGTATCTTTTGTAGCATTAAGGTGCTTAAATATATCAATACCTATAGTACCAAGAGCTCTTGATTTTTCGGTAGCGATTCTTGTTGCTTCTTTAGTTAATTCGCGATTTAAGTCTTCATAGATTGATATTTTAATGTAATTGTAGAGGATAGCAGAAAAGATTACAATTAGTGTGGCAGATGCCAACACTAATTGTAATGCAAATTTATTTCTTATACTTTTTTTGGAAAACAAAATCTGTACCCACGGCGTCTTACCGTTTCTATTGTAGAGATTTCTAGTGGTTTGTCCATTTTTTGGCGAATTTGGTTAATAGCAACTTCTATTACATTTGGAGTTACTAATTCAGGTTCTTCCCAAATAGCATCTAGTAGTTGTTCTTTTGATACGATTTGGTCACTATGTCTAGCTAAATGAGTAAGCACTTCAAAAGGTTTACCCTTAAGTTCAATCTCTTGTCCTTTGTAAGTAATTTTTTCTTCATCTGGATCAATTGTTAAATCATCAATTTTTATTACATTTGTTCCACCAAATCTAAGTCTTGCCTCAATTCTTGCTACTAAAATATCAAAGTCAAATGGTTTTTTAATGTAATCATCTGCACCAGCTTTAAGAGCTTTAATTTCACTTTCTTTATCGTCTTTTGCTGAAAGAATTACACAAGCAGTTCTTGGAGCTTTTTGTTTTACTAGGCTGATTAAGTCAACGCCATCACCATCTGGAAGCATCCAGTCTGTGAGTACTAAATCATAATTTCTAATACCAACATAGTACTCAGCATCCTTATAATTTTCTGAACTATCAGTTTGGTAACCAAATTCTTGAAGTCCTTCTGCAATTGTTTTATTTAAAGTTACTTCATCTTCAACTATTAAAATTCTCATTATATTCCTTTAAGCTTGTAATTAAGGTGCAAGTATAGCATAATTTTAGCTAGATTTAAAGTTTTTTTAATAAAATTTTAATAATTTTTTTCAAGAGCCACAGAAACCACGCATTTATCGAGTATCTTAGGTTTTGAAATTTTCAGTTTTATTGAAGTAATGTCAATAAATGAAGATTTTATTTTACTAATTAGTTCTAAAACTGCATTTTCAATTAGCTCAAACTTATTTTTTTTCATCTCATTTTCTATTAATTCTGAGACTAAAGCATAGTTTATAAAATTTCCATTTTTATAGTCATAGGTAATTTCACAATTAATTATGACTTTTTGAGGAACTTTTCGTTCCTCATCTAAAATACCTATAATTGTTTCAAAAGAAAAATTTTCTATAAATATTGTCATACGACTTTGGATTCTTTTCCACTAAAAAGTCGCATAATATTTGGTATATGTTTATAAATGATTAGAAAAGCAATGATTAAAATTGGAGCATGAGTTCTTATGATAGGAAGATCTGGATGAATTATAAATGATGAGACCAAAAGAGTTATAAGTGCTATCAGTGAAGACAGAGATGAAATTTTTAAAACTTTGCCAGTTATGAACCAAGCTACAACTGCAAGTAAAGTTTCAACTGGTAACATAATAAGCATAACACCCATTCCAGTTGCAACACCTTTACCACCCTCAAATTTTAAATAAGGACTATAACAATGCCCAACTATTGCAAGTATAGCTATCATCCATTGTGTTTCATAACTTAAATCAAATATCAATCTAGCAACAGCTATAACAACTAGTCCTTTTAGGGCATCTAAAATAAGTGTTCCAATAGCTATTTTTCTAGCTAGACTAGGGTTTGATTTTTTCAAAACTCTTAATACATTAGTGGCACCAATACTGCCGCTTCCACTTTCTCTCACATCAATTGAAGTAAATTTTTTTGCTAGAAGAAGACCAAAAGGGATACCTCCAACTAAGTAAGCCAATATATAAAACTGTACATTTATGTTATAAAATAGTTCCACAAAATTCCTTTAAAAAAATATAGTGTTTATTATACATAATTTGTTATAATGCTAAGCTTTATACAAGACACAAAGGATTTGCATTGAGTAATGCACAACTAAAAGAAGAAATTTTAAAATTAAAAAAAGAATTAGCAGTAACTATAGTAGCTCATTTTTATCAAAAAGATGAAGTTTTTGAAATGGCAGATTTCACAGGTGATTCATTAGAACTTGCCAAATTTGCAGCAAAAGATTCAAATCCAAATTTGATTTTTTGTGGAGTTGGATTTATGGGGCAGAGCGTAAAGATACTCTCACCTAACAAAAGAGTTTTGATGCCAAAAATGGCATGCTGTGCTATGGCTAAGATGATTGATGTAGGCTATTATGATAATAATGTAAAAATTTTAGAAGAATCTGGAATAAAAAAAGAAGATATTATGCCAGTTACTTATATCAATTCATCAGCTGAGGTAAAAGCAGCTGTTGGAAAGATGGGTGGATTCGTATGTACTAGCTCAAATGCAAAAATTATCATAACTAAAGCATTAGAGAGTGGGAAAAAGATACTTTTTGTTCCAGATAGATGTTTAGGACAAAATATAGCTATTGATATGGGATTAAAATCTTGTGTTGTTGGAGATGGAAGTGACCCAAAAGCAGCTGATATTATTTGTTACAATGGATTTTGTTCAGTACACCAACTTTTTGATGTGGAAGATATAGAATTTTATAGAGAAAAATACCCAGATATTTTGGTAGCAACTCACCCAGAGTGTAAACCAGAAGTTTGTGAAAAATCAGATTTTGTAGGTTCTACTTCTCAGCTTATCAAATATATCAAAGAGTTGCCACTTGAGCAAAAAGTAGTTGTTGGAACAGAGTATAATATGGTAAATAGATTAAGAGAAAAAAATACTTTCGTTCTCTCGTCAACTAAACCAGAGTGTCCAACGATGAATGAGACGAGGTTAGAAGACTTAAGAGATACTTTAGTAAAAATAAAAGAGGGCAATTACGAGAGTGAAATCATTATAAGTGAAGATACAAGAAAATATGCTTTTGAAGCTTTAAATAGGATGTTTGAGTTATGAATATAAAAGCTTTTTCTTTAGAAAATGAGATAGTAATACAAAGGATACAGAAGTTTACTTCGTGCTTCAGTGAGAGGAATTTTTGCTGGGCTTTGCTCAGTAAAAAGGAGACAGAAAAATGATAAAACGATTTGTAAAAAAAGCGCTTCAAGAAGATATAGGCCGTGGAGATTTGTTTTATTTAGTTGGAAATAGTAAAAAGGCAACGGCTAAAATAATTTGTAAAGATAATGGTATTTTAGCAGGTGTGACATATGCAAAAGCTTTATGTAAAGTAGAAAAACTTGATTATAAATTTCATAAAAATGATGGTGATGCATTAGTTTTTGGAGATGTCATAGCAACTATAAAAGGTAAATCAAAAAAGCTACTTATGTGTGAAAGAACTATTTTAAATCTTTTACAGCACGCTTCAGGAATTGCAACAAATACAAATGGTTATGTAAAAGCTCTTTTGGGTGCTGATGTTAAGTTGCTTGATACTAGAAAAACGAGACCAAATCTTCGTATATTTGAAAAGTATGCAGTTAGATGTGGTGGGGGAAATAATCATAGAATGGGATTGGATGATTGTTTGATGATTAAAGACACACATTTAAAAACAATTGATAATTTAGATGACTTTATAAAAAAAGCACGAATTAAACTGCCATATACTACAAAAATAGAAGTAGAATGTGAAAGTGTTGCATTTGCTAAAGAAGTAATGAGTATTGGTGTGGATATGATTATGTGTGACAATATGAGTGCTGAACAAATCAAAGAAGTCACTACATATAGAGATAAGGTTGCCCCACATATCCTTCTTGAAGCTAGTGGGAATATAACAAAGGATACTATAGAATCTTATGTGCAAAGTGGGGTAGATGCAATTAGCAGTGGAAGTCTTATCCATCAAGCTGTGTGGTTGGATTATTCTATGAAAATAACACATAAAGAAAAAGCTAACTAGAGACAATGGCTGACGATCAGGAAAAAACAGAAGAACCCACCTCCAAAAAGATTGAAGATGCCAGAAAAGAAGGGAATGTCCCTAAAAGTCAAGATACAAGTAGTTTTGTTACACTAGTAGTGGCCATAGGAGCTTTTTTTGCACTTTTCCCGTTTATTAGGGAAAGAATGTTTTTACTTTATAAATACCTACAAGGATTTATTGGTACAGATATTGATAAAAACGATGTTTATATTATAATGATAACAGTTTTTAAAGAAACAGCTTTTATGATTCTTCCTTTAGCTACGATTGTAGCGATTTCAGGAGTGCTTGCTGCTGTTTTACAGTTTGGATTTTTAACTACTACAAAACCATTGATTCCTGATATTAAGAAAATTGATCCTATTAAAGGAATTAAAAATTTAATCTCAATAAAAAAGCTTATCGAGTCAATAAAAACAATAATAAAAGTTTTTTTAGTCTTGACAATAGCGTATTTTTACCTTTTAGATTTTACAAAAGAGTTAACTTCTATAGTATTTTTTTCTTTAGTAGATCAATTAGAATGGCTTAAAAGTAAAGCTTTTATTTTAATTGCTGTTATGTTGTTGCTTTTTCTTGTACTTGCTCTTTTTGATTTGTTTTTTGTTCGGTATAATTATTTTAAAGAACTTAGAATGAGTAAGCAGGAGATAAAAGATGAGTACAAGCAAATGGAGGGAGACCCTCAAGTAAAAGCTCGTATAAGAAGAGTGCAAATGGAAATGAGTAAAAAAAGAATGATGCAAGATATTCCTAGTGCTGATGTAGTTATTACGAATCCAACTCATTATGCAGTAGCAATTAGATACGATACTGAAAAAGAACATGCTCCAAAAGTTGTAGCTAAAGGCATAGATAATATGGCTCTTAAAATCAAAGAAATAGCGAGAGAACATAGCGTTCAAGTCATAGAAAACCCACCTCTTGCAAGAGAGTTATATAAAAAATGTGAAATAGATCAAATGATACCTGAAACTCTTTACAAAGCAGTTGCAGAAGTGCTAGCATTTGTATATAAAAGTTCAAAAAAAGAAAGGAGATAGTTAATATGAAATATTTTATGCAAAGCATTAGCTTCAGTGTGAGGAATTATTTAGGAATTTATTTCCTAAAAAAGGAAACAGTAAAATGACATATGCAGGATTTTGGATTAGAGTATGGGCTTCGATTATAGATACTATCGTTATGCTTATTATACTTATTCCAGCAACAATAATGATTTTTGGTGCAAATGCGGTGAACACGCAAATAGCAAATCAAAATATGAGTTATTGGTCAAGCTCATTTCATATGGAAGGTGGTGGAAATATTTTTTTAAATTATATTCTTCCAGCTATTTTGGTTTTAGTTTTTTGGTTTTATAAATCTGCAACACCAGGAAAGATGGCGACAAGGCTGACTATTGTAGATGCAAAAACGGGGAGAAAACCAACTTTTGTACAATTTTTATTGCGTTATGTTGGGTATTTTTTGTCTTCTATCTTTTTACTTGGATTTATTTGGATTGCTTTTGATAAAAGAAAACAAGGTTGGCATGATAAACTAGCAGGAACAGTAGTTGTTAGAGATTCTACTATAGAAGAAGTTAAATTTGAAGAGTAACATAAAAAATCATTGGGCAAAAGGTGTTATATTTGTACTTTCTTTATTTGTGATATATCTTACAACTTTTGCAAAGTTTGATGTAAATGCACATAATAGAATAGATGCATCTTTTAAACAAGCATTAGGAGTTTTTGCTACGGCTAAAGCTCTTAATGGAGTCATTTCTTTAGTGCAAGGAACAGAAATTGGACCTCCGGGAGTTACTATAAGTATAGGGGAAATCTTGGATCCTATTAATGACTTAGTAGAGAGATTTTCTTGGATTATGCTTGCTTCATTGTCTTCTTTAGGTATTCAAAAAATACTTATGAATATAGTAATTTTTAACGGTTTTGAAATATTATTAATACTGGCTCTTATTGGATCAAATGTGTTTTTATTTATTAAACAAAAAAAATATCAAAAAAATAAAAATCTTTTTTTTAAGTTCACTATTTTGTTGATATTTTTAAGATTTAGTATCCCTTTTATGTCCATGGCAAATGAGTTTGTTTATGTAAATTTTGTAAAACAAGATTACAATATAGAACAATCACAAAGAGTTATAGATAATGCAAAGAACGATATTAGTAAATTTGATGACAAAGAAGCTAGTTATTTCTCAACTAACTATTATAAAAATAAAATAGCGGAATTTAAAACTGTAGCATCAAATGCAGCCGATCGCATAGTTGATCTAATCATAGTTTTTATATTTCAGACTATGCTTTTTCCTATAGTTTTTTTATGGTTTTTATATAAAATAATTTTTACTTTTTTAAGGTCGTTTCATAACCCATAGTAGGATTTGTAGGGATTAAAAAAGATAGCATAAAAGAACAGATTGCAATTGAAGCTCCAATGAAAAATACAAGGGCATGTGAGTATAACCATACAAGACCAAGTAAGGCAGGTAAAAATACAGCTGCAATGTGATTAATTGTAAAACTAACAGCACTCGCACTTGCTAAATCCTTTGGATTTGCTATTTTTTGAAAGTATGTTTTTAGTGCTATTGCCATTGAATAAAGTAAATGATCTATGATATAAAGAGCATAAGCAATATAGAGATTTTCAACAAAAGCATAAGATACAAATACTAAGATTAAGCCAATATATTCAATTCTCAGAGTAATCCTTTCTCCAATTCGAGCAATAAATCTTCCGATAAATGGTGCGAAATAGATATTGAGAATAGAGTTTATAAACAGAAGTGCAACCATGTTGTGTATATCTACGCCAAATTTTTCTACTAACATAAAACTAGCAAAAACCATAAATATTTGTCTTCTTGCACCTGCAAAAAAAGTAAGCAGATAAAATAGCCAATACTCTTTTTTAAGTTTAAGTTTTTTATCTTGGACTACATCATCTTTAAAGTGATCAAATCCTATCCAGGCTAAAATAGCGATTATAAAAGTAACACCACCAAAAAAGAGATAGATATTTTTATACTCTATAGAATAAAATTTCATAAGTATAAAGATGAGTATAAATACTATCAAACTAGTAAATGATTTTGCAGCACTTATTCTTCCTAATATAATTGGGGCCCTTGCTTTGTCTAACCACTGTAAAGAGAGTGATTGGTTAAGTGTTTCAAGATAATGAAAACCAATAGACATGATAACAGTTGTAATATAGAGTCCAATTACATTAGGAAACATACCTGTTAAAGCTACGCCAATACCTAAAAACATCATAGAAATATATACAAGCCTCTGTTGTGATACAAATAATAGAAAAAATACAATTCCAAATGCTAAAAACCCTGGAATTTCTCTGATACTTTGAAGCATCCCTATTTGGCTACCATTAAAAGATGCAACTTCTACAGCAAAGTTGTTTAAGAGTGACATCCAAGAAGAAAAAGAAAACATCATAGCTACAGTAATAAGATATAATAAAACTATACGAGATTTCAAAAGGTTTTTTATCATTTAAAATTATATCGTTATTAGTCATTCGTTTAACTTTAATAAGTAGAATAACATTAATTTTAGGAAAATTTTAATATAATTTCATCTTTTGAATTTGGGGTTGGTATATATGTACAAACAAGCATGGGATAAAATCTTAGATGCAAAAAGTATTGTTATAGCTTCACATATACATCCAGACGGTGACACAATAGGGTCTAGCTTGGGTTTGTATAGTGTTTTAAAAGAGCTTGGGAAGCGAGTTTCTTTGTACAATGCCACAAAAAATGAATTACCTAAAGAGTTCGATTTTTTAGAAGGCTATTCTAAGATACAAGATAAGCTTCCAAAGTTTTTTGATTTGATTATAAGTTGTGATAGTGCTAGCTCTGATAGAATAAGAATTCAAAAAGATGGAAATTTTCTTATAAATATAGATCATCACAAAAGTAATACAAATTTCGGTGATATTGATGTTGTATTACCAGAGGCGTCAAGTGCTGGTATGGTAGTTTATAAGCTTTTAAAAGCCAATAATATAAAAATATCAAAGAAGAGTGCAACTGCTCTTTATACTTCAATAGCTGAAGATACCGATTTTTTTAGATATGGTGGTATTGATGCAACAACTTTTGATGCAACTGCAGATTTAGTGAGATGCGGCGCAGATCCTGAGTATATATCAGGCAAGGTTAAAAGTAGAAGGTCTTTAGCAAAGACTAGACTTATGGCATATATGCTTAGTAATTTTAATTTACATGTAGATGGTTTGGTTGCTTCAATCATTTTTGATAAAAAGATTTTGGAAGCGACGGGTGCAAAAAAATCAGATACTAAAAATATAGTAAGTATGTTACGAGACATAGTGACTGTAAAAGTTTCTGTTATGGTTTTAGAAGAAGAAAATTCTTGTAAAATTTCACTTCGTTCAGATGGTGATGTAGATGTATCAAATATCTCTGCTATTTACGGTGGAGGGGGACATAAAGGTGCAGCAGGATTTAGTGTAAATAGTACTGATTTACGAGCAACGAGAAAAGAAATAGTAGATAGGATAAAAGAAGTATGAATAAAAAACAATGAAGCAATTTCTTCGCAAAACAAGCAAATGCGGTCGCCTTGGCGATGTTTCTTCGCAAAGCGAAAGCTTCAGTGATAGGAATTTAACTTGGACTTCGTTCAAGTTAGAGGGGACAATCAAGTGAAACGAAAAATAAATGCAAAAATAGCAAATAAAAAAAAATTTCTTCACAAAGCGAAAGCTTCAGTGATAGGAATTTAACTTGGACTTCGTTCAAGTTAAAGGAGAAAGTTAAATGAAACGAAAAAAAAGTTCAACAGGAATAATAGTAACATTAATTTTTATTATTATAATAGCAGCATTAGCATTCTTATATAATTCGAAAATGTTTGAAAGAGTAGCCCCGTCGGTAACAGTTGATAAAAAAATTAATTGGAATTTAAAAGAGCCAATTTCTATTAAGATTAATGATGAAAGTGGTATAAAGTTTGTTAGAGCAACACTAAGTGATGGGAAAAATAGTATAGTTTTATCAAAGCAACTTTTTACGACCACTAAAGAAGAGTATATTTTAGATATTGAATTTCCTAGAACAGGGTTTATAAGTAATAAAAAGCAATTTGAATTGAAAATAGAAGCGATCGATGCAAGTAAATGGAATTTCTTATCAGGTAATACTGCTATTCAAAAATCTCTTATCAATGTTGATACCAAAAGACCGGAGCTGTATACTATTAATAATTCGTACAAAATTATAAAAGGTGGAGTTGCAACAGTTGTTTTTAAAGCAAAAGATGAAAACTTAAAAGATTTATACATAGAAACAAACTTTGGAAAAAAGTTTTATCCAACACCATTTTATAAAGAAAATTATTATATTTCACTTTTAGCATGGCCAAGCAATGAAAAAAAATTTAAAGCTACTATAATTGCAACTGATAAAGCAGGAAATATTGCAAAAAGTAGAGTGAAGTTTTACTTAAAAGGGAAAAATTATAGAACCTCTAACATAGTGTTAAAAGATAATTTTTTAGACGGGAAAATTGTAGATTTAGCTGAGGAAAATTCACAACAAGCCACAACTATGGGAAGATTAGAACGCTTTAAGTTTGTTAATGAAAATTTAAGAGAAAAAAATGAAAAAGTTATAGAAAATACATCTTTGGCTGTTCCTACACAAATGATATCTGATTTTAAACTTAACCCTTTTTACCCTTTAAAAAATGCAGCTGCAGTTGCAAGTTTTGGAGACCATAGATTTTATAGCTACAATTCAAAACCTGTTAGTGAAGGATATCATCTAGGACTTGATTTAGCAAGTATTGCGAAAGCTGATATAGCATCTTCAAATGATGGAACTGTAGTCTATGCAAAGTATAATGGAATATATGGTAAAAATATTATAATTTCTCATGGGTTAGGATTGTACTCGCTTTATGGACATGCTTCAAGTTATCTTGTTGATGAGGCTGAAAATGTAAAAACAGGAGATATCATAGCAAAGAGTGGCACCACTGGACTTGCCCTTGGAGATCATTTACATTTTGGCATATTAGTTCAAGGGGTTGAAGTTCGTCCGGAAGAGTGGATGGATAAAAATTGGATGAAAGATAATGTATTTGATGTTATAAAATCAGCTAAGAAGATAATAGATCGTTAAGAGAATTGTTGTTAAAGGAAATATATAAATGACAGTCAAGCAGAAAAATTTAAGAGTGTTTTATATAAGTATAGATGAAAAAGAGAAATTTTTTGATTACTTTGAAAAAAATAAAATAATATTAAAGGAATTCTTTTTGCTTATAGATGGAGAAATAGATGAGCAAATATATAATGTACTAGAAAATAGTGGTGTTTGCTTTAAAAATATAAACAAGTGTCATTTAAAACTCTCTAGTGTAAAAAAAGAGATCACCATAATTGAAGAAAAAGAAGAAGTAAAAATAGAGGAAGAAATTGTTACAAATTTGCCAAAAGAAAAATTAAAAATATATGAGCGACCAATTCGCTCAGGTGAAGAGATAACTGAAGATTTACCAGTAGTTGTTTTTGGCCGTATTAATGGTGGTGCAAAACTTTTTACTTCACAAAGTGTTTCAATTTATGGCATAATAGACGGTTTAGTTCAGTGTGATGGAGAGTATGTTGTTCTTAATGGTATTGGACAAACAGGAAATTTGATATTTAACGGCGAAATAATAGATAAGAATAGCCTTAAAAAAGATGTATTGCAAAAAATTACATATAACAATAATGTGATTAAAATAAAGGAAATTTGATAGTGAGACAGACTACCGTTGCAAAGAAAGTTGAAAGTGTTGGTATAGGACTTCATAAAGGTGAGCCTATAAAGATAACACTTGAACCACTTGAAGCAAATAGCGGTATTGTTTTTTATAGAAGTGATGTAGGTATGAGTATCAAAGCATGTCCACAAAATGTTGTAAACACAAGTAACGCAACAGTTATAGGTGATGGAGAACATTACATATCTACGATAGAGCATCTTCTCTCAGCCATATATTCATATGGAATCGATAATGTACTGATTACTTTAGATAGTGCAGAAGTTCCTGTAATGGATGGCAGTGGTGCAAGTTTTTGTATGATGCTAGATGAAGTAGGGCTAAGAGAGTTAGAAGAAAACAAAAGTGTTTTAATTATAAAAAGAGACATAGAAGTAAAAGATGGTGAGAAATTTGCAAGAGTTAAACCTTCAAAAAAACCAAGTTACAATTTTGAGATAGATTTCCCCCATCCTATTATAGGAAAACAAGACTATCAATTTGAATTTAGTAAAAAGGCTTATATCGAAGAGATCTCAAGAGCAAGGACTTTTGGATTTTTAAGAGATGTGCAGTATCTAAGGAGTAAAGGTTTAGCTCTTGGTGGATCACTTGAAAATGCAATAGTACTTGATGATAAAAAAATACTTAATCCTGAGGGACTAAGGTTTCCAAAAGAGTTTGTAAAACATAAAATATTAGATGCAATTGGCGATTTAGCACTTTTGGGTGCTCCAGTTGTTGCCGATTATGAGTCATTTGCAGGAAGTCACAACTTAAATCATTTACTTACAAAAGAGATTTTAAAAGATCCTAAAAATTATGAAATTAGAGATTTTTCCATGGAAGAAGAGTTATCTTATGTTAAGGTGTTCGTATAAAACAAATAGTTGACATTGTTGTTATTTCATTAAGCTCACCTTTGCAGGTTGGAGTATATTTAAATAATAAATTAATTAAAAATTTTATAACAAAAGAACACACAAGTGAATTGCTACCTGAGATTTTTAAAGAAATATTAGAAAAGTTTACATGTAAAAGAGTTTTTTTTGCTCGTGGTCCTGGTAGTTTTATGGCTATTAAAATTACATATATATTTTTACGAGCACTTAGTATTACAAAAAATATTGAACTTCTTGCCACAGACGGATTTTATTTTAATGATAATAAGCCAATAAAATCTATGAAAAAAATGTATTTTATAAAAGAGGGCGAAGACATAGTAACAAAATTTTTTGAAGAAGAGCAAGATAGTGAATTTAGACTGCCAAAAACTTTAAAAATAGAAAATTTTAGTAAAGATATAGAACCTCTTTACATCTTACCAGCAGTTTAAAGGGAATGAATAATGATAATTACAAAAGTTTTATTTTGTGCTTCAGTGCTAGGAATTTTCAAAGAATTCATTTCTTTGAAAAGGAGACAATAAAATGAAAATTAGAATACCAGCAACAAGCGCTAACTTAGGACCAGGTTTTGATAGCCTAGGTCTCGCAATAAAATTATATAATTATGTAACAATTAAACCTTACACTTGTCAAAGTATTTCTATCAAGGGAGAAGGTTCAAAAAAACCAAGATTAAAAGTAAATAATGTATTTGTATCAATATTTACTGAGGTTTATCAAGAACTATTAGGTCAAAAAGATAATTTTAGATTTGAATTTGAGAATAATATACCTTTTTCTCGTGGTTTAGGAAGTAGTTCAGCTGTAATAGTAGGAGCTATCGCAAGTGCATATCACATGGCAAATATAAAAATTTCAAAAGAAAAAATACTCAATCGTGCATTAGTTTATGAAAATCATCCAGATAATATAGCTCCAGCAGTTTATGGCGGGTTTACTACCTCTATCGTTGATGATGGCATTGTAAAAAGTTTAAAAAAAGAGTTACCTAAAGATATAAAAGCAGTTATGGTTATTCCAGATCGAGCAATGAGTACAGCACAATCGAGAACACAACTTCCAAAATCATATTATATGTCAGATGTTGTATATAACAGTTCAAGAGTAGGGCTTATGAGTGCAGCATTTTTTAGTGAAGATTGGGAAATGTTGAAATTTGTTGCAAGAGATAAAATGCACGAACACAGAAGAATGAAAAAAATGAAAGAGCTTTTTGAAATCAGAAAGATAGCGCTTCAAAATGGAGCATTGATGAGTACTCTATCAGGAAGTGGGTCATCTTTTTTTAGTATGACTTATGAAAAAGATGTGCAAAAGTTGTTAAAAAAGTTAAAAGAGTCATTTGAATCGTTTAGAGTAGAGTCATTTGATTTTGATAATATCGGTTATAAAATAATCGAAAGTTAAAAAACAGTTTAATTTTGGTATAATCATGAGCAAATTAAAAAAACCTATACGAATGTGTATTATCTGCAGAGGACGGTTTGAGCAAAATACTCTAACACGCTTTCAAGTAAACAGAGGACAAATAATCCCTTTTTTAAAAATTGGAAGAAGTAGTTATATTTGTGATGAGTGTATGAGTGAAGATAATAAAAAAATCGTTCGTGTAATGAATAGTAAATTTAAATTTAAATATAAAAAAATAGAAGAGCTTGGGAATTTTTTCTCAAGCAAAGTGCGAGAGCACAATTAAGGAGACTGGACCATATGACTAAGGTGCGTATACACGAAATTGCAAGTGAACTCGGTATCAAGAGCAAAGAAGTTCTTGAAAAAGTAGCAGATTTAAATATAGAAGCAAAAGCTGCTGCAAGTGCTGTTAGCGAGGAAGATGCAGAAAAAATTATGAATTATGTTTTAACAGGTGAGAAAGATGAACCAACACCAGTTAAAGCTAAAGAGAAAAAAGAAGCTCCAGTACAAAATGAAGAGAAGGTAGAGATTAAACCTGAAAAGAAAACTTCAGCTCCTATGAAAAAAGAGAGTAAAGAAGTTGTAGTAGAAACGAAAGAAAAAGTTAAAACTGAAGTAAAAAAAATAACTGAAGTTAAAACTGAACCGAAGGTAGTTGAAAAGGTTGTAGCAAAAGTAACTCCAACGCCAGTAGTGGAAGAAGAAGTTGAAGCTCCAGTTGTTCAAAAAGCAAAAGAAGAACCTAAGAAAGAAAGCTTGGCATCTGCAAGTGTTCGTAAACGAAGAGGCTTGGTAATTGTTAAGAAAAAGAGACCTGTTAAAGTAGAAGAGAGTCCAAAAGACTTTCCATCTCCATATGCAAAAAAGAAAAATGCATCTTCGCTTGAATCAGTTTTTGGCAATGCAAGCGAAGCTTCTAAGAAAAAGAAAAAAGTCAAAAAAGTTCCAGCAGGGAAGCAGACTTCAGCAGAAAAAATAGATATAGCTTTTAGTGATATGGCTGATATAAAGATGGACTTAGAAGAAAATATGGTTGTTTTACCTGATTTTAGTGTTAAAGTTGAACCAAAAGTAGAACAAAGAACTAAGAAAAATAGTGATCCTTCTCAAATTAGAACTACTAAAAGACCTAGTTTTATTCAGCCTCAAGGTATTAAAAGAAGAGGAAGAAAAAAGCCTTCTAAAAGAAAAGCTGATACTTCTGATGAAGTTATATCAAATATTCAAATTCCTGAAGAGATTCGTGTTTATGAGTTTGCAGAAAAAATTAACAAGCAACCTAGCGATATAATCAAAGAGCTATTTTTACTAGGTATGATGGTTACTAAAAATGACTTTTTAGATAAAGATTCAATAGATATTTTAGCAGAGACTTTTGAGATTGAAGTAACTACAGTTGATGCACAAGAAGAGTTTGATTATGTGAGTGCTTATGAAGATTCTGAAGAAAAAGATTTAAGTGAAAGAGCTCCAATCATAACTATAATGGGACATGTTGATCATGGTAAAACTTCTTTATTAGACTACATTAGAAGTTCAAAAGTAGCAAGTGGTGAGGCTGGTGGAATCACTCAACATGTTGGTGCTTATATGGTAGAGAAAAATGGAAGAAATATTACATTTATAGATACTCCAGGTCATGCGGCATTTACTGAAATGAGAAGTCGTGGGGCTCAAGTAACAGATATTGTTATTGTTGTTGTTGCAGCTGACGATGGTGTTAAACCACAGACTAGAGAAGCAATTGAGCATGCAAGAGCAGCAAATGTACCATTTATAATTGCAATGAATAAGATGGACTTAGAAGCTGCAAATCCAGACATGGCTAAAGCTGGATTAGCCGAGCTTAATGTTACTCCTATTGATTGGGGTGGAGATTATGAGTTTGTTGAAGTATCAGCAAAAAGTGGTAAAGGTATTGATGATTTATTAGAAGTTATTTTGCTTCAAGCAGATATGATGGAACTTCAAGCAAATCCAAACCGTGAAGCAAAAGCAACCGTAATTGAAAGTTCAGTTGAAAAAGGTCGTGGTCCTGTTGCTACAGTTGTAGTAAATGAAGGAACTCTTCGTGTTGGAGATACTATCGTTGCAGGCGTTGGGCACGGAAAAGTTAGAGCACTACTAGATGACTTAGGAAAACCTGTTAAAGATGCAAAACCAGGTGAACCTGTTGTTGTGTTAGGACTTAGTGAAGTACCAGCATCTGGAGAACATCTTGTAAGTGTTAAGAATGATAAAATTGCAAGAGATTATGCACAAAAAAGAGCAGATTACTTGCGTCAAAAAGAGCTTTCAAAATCAACTAAAGTTACTTTAGATGAGTTAAGTTCAAAAATTGCAGAGGGTGCTATCAAAAATCTTCCTGTTATTTTAAAAGCAGATGTTCAAGGTTCTCTTGAAGCTATTAAAGGCTCTCTTGAAAAAATCAAAAATGATGAAGTTAAGATTAATGTAATTAGTTCTGGTGTTGGTGGTATCACAGAAAGTGATGTTGCTTTGGCAGAAGCAAGTGAAAACTGTGTTATCTTAGGATTTCATGTTCGTCCTACAGGAAGTGTTAAAGAAAAAGCAAAAGCAAGTGGAATTGAGATAAAAACATATAATATAATTTATGATTTGATTGATGATGTTACCGGACTTGTTTCAGGTCTTCTTGCTCCAGTGATTAGAGAAGAAAACATAGGTCAAGCTCAAGTTCGAGAAGTATTTGTTGTTCCAAAAATTGGAGCAATTGCTGGATGTATCGTGACTGATGGATCTATTAAAAGAGGTGTTAAAGTTCGTCTTATTCGTGATGGTGTCATCATTTATGAAGGTACAGTTTCTTCATTAAAAAGATTTAAAGATGATGCAAATGAAGTGAAAAAAGGTTATGAATGTGGTATCGGTATTGAGGGATACAATGACATTAAAGAGGGCGATTTTATCGAAAGCTTTAAAGAAGTAGAAGAACAAGCAACATTGTAATGAAAATGATAGTTCTTTGCGAAGCAAAAGCTTCAGTGAGAGGAATTTTTAAGGAATTTATTTCTTTAAAAAGGAGACATTAAAATGAGCGGTAGCGATAAAAGTATAAAACTACAAAGAACAGAGAGTGTGCTTAGGGAATTACTTCCTGAAGCACTCTCTACTTTAAATGATGAAATGCTCAATGGACTTTGTGTTATTGATGTTGATTGTACTCGTGGAAAATACGATGCTACAGTTTATATCGATAAAATGATGTTCGATGCAGAAGAAAGAAAATATATTTTAAATCATTTAAAAAAGGTAAACTCCGTTTTAAAGACTTATTGTATGCAGAGTGAAGGGTGGTTTAGATGTCCTAACTTTAGATTTAAGTTTGATGATAAATTGGAAAAACAAAATCAAATGGATGATCTTTTTGCTCAAGTAGCAAGAGAGTTAGAAAAGGGTAAAAAAGATGACAAATAAAGAGACTATTGTAAACATACTTCATGATTGTGGTGTTGATTTGTATGATATAGAGACTGTTAGTGAAAATGAAAGAAAAATATTTAGAATTTATATAACAAGTAAAGATGGTATAAGCTTGGATAAGTGCTCAGAAGTAACAAAAATACTTTCTCCAATACTTGATTTAGAACCACCAGTAAGTGGGGAGTATACTCTTGAAGTGAGTTCTCCAGGTATCGAGCGACCTTTAAGAAAAAATGAACATTATATTGGCTCAATTGGAGAGATGGTTAAAGTAAAGCTTATAAATACTGATAAAATTATAGGAAAACTAGAGTCTTTAGAAGATGGCAAAATAACACTTGTAGAAGATGATGGTGAAGTAGTATCAATATCATTAGATGATATTGATAAGGCTAGAACTTATTATAAATGGTAAACTCACAAGAGTTTTTCATGCAACTCGCTCTTGAGAAAGCTTGGGCTTATCAAGGGCTAACTTACCCAAACCCTCCAGTAGGAGCGGTTATAACTGACAATCAAAACAATTTTATTTCATACGGTGTACATGTAAAAGCTGGGACTCCTCATGCTGAAGTCAATGCGATTAAAAAAGCTTATTATAAATTATCAAATGATAAAAAAATTTTAGATATTACTGACTCTAAAGAGATACATGAATATTTGTATGTAAATCATAATGGCATATTTAATGATAAAAATATATATGTAACGCTAGAACCATGTAATCACTTTGGAAAGACTCCCCCATGTAGTACTCTTATAAAAGAACTTGGTTTTCAAAAAGTTTTTATAGGTACACTTGATCCAAATAAAATTGCAAGTGGTGGAGTTGAGTGTTTAGAAAAAAGTGGTTTACATGTAGAAGTAGGGATTTTAGAGAAAAAGTGTAAAGAGTTGCTAGAAGCTTTTACTATTTGGCAAAAAGAACCATTTATATTTTTTAAATTAGCAATGGCTAACAATGGAGTAGTAACTGGAGGAACGATTACATGTAAGGAGTCTCGTGAGCTTGTTCATAAGTTGCGAGACAAATGTGACTTGCTTGTGATTGGTGGCAATACAGTAAGAGTTGATAGACCAATGTTGGATGCGAGACTCTGTGATGGTAAAGCTCCTGATGTTCTTATTTACTCTAAAACAAAAGAGTTTGATCAAGAGATACCACTTTTTAATGTACCTAATAGGGTTGTACATGTAGAGGATAATTTTGATAGAATTAAAGATTATAAGTTTGTTATGATTGAAGGTGGAGAAGGGATGTTGAAGGCTGTGATAGACTTTGTTGATGCTTATCTTATCTTTCGCTCACCTAAGTTCAAAGATGGTATTTCTCCAAAATTAGATTTAAATGTGAAAGAACTGTTTTCAATGCCTATAGGAGAAGATAGGTTATCTTGGTTTAAAAAAGATAATGGATGAGATACTTTTAGCTCAAGGGCTTATAATCCTTTTATCTAGTTTTGTGCACAGCGTATTGGGTTTTGGGTTTCCCCTTCTTGCAACACCTCTTTTATCAATTTTTGTTACTATTAAAGAGGCTGTCTTATTGACACTTTTTCCAAATTTAGTTGTAAATTCAAATATAATTAGAAGATCAAGTAGTTTTGGTTTACTTTGGAAAGAGTATAAACTTTTAGTTATATCTTTAGTAATCGGGAGTTTTTTTGGGACAAATTTACTAATAGTTTTTTATAGTGATTATTACAAACTTCTTTTAGCACTTATTACACTCTTATATCTCAATAAAACTCATATAAACTTTTCATTAGAAAATATGATAAAAAATAATCCTAAAGTCATGATGGCACTGTTTGGATTTACGAGTGGTGTTATTGGAGGATTAGTAAATGTGATGCTACCTGTTCTTATAATTTATATACTCGAGCTTGGTCTTACAAGAGAAAAATCTTTCGCCATTATGAATTTTTGTTTTTTTGCAAGTAAATTAACACAAGTTATAGTTTTTGGAGTACATGGAAATTTTACACTAGAGTTTGGTTTAATTGTTATTCCTATTGTACTTATCTCTTTGATTGGACTTTATTTAGGTAATAAAGTTCGTCATAAACTTGATGAAAATCTTTACAAAAAAATTCTCATAGCAACTTTATGGATTTTATCCTTTTATCTCATAGTAAATACTTTTAGTATGTAACTAAAAAGAGTTTATTTTAAGTAATGATTAAAAAATAACTTATTTATCCTTGTATAATATATGAAATGTCATATAATGTAATATATAAAATAGTACTGGGGTAAATCATGACTTTTCTACAAGACTTGCAAAAAATAATAAATATTAATTCTTACACACAAAATAAAGCTGGTGTTGATGAAGTTGGCAAAATTATGTCAAGTTGGCTAGAAGAGTTGGGATTTAAAACTCAAATTCATAACCGAGAACTCATAGGTAATCATTGTTTACATGTAACTCAACGAGAAGAAAATATCCCAAATATTTTGCTTCTTGGTCATAACGATACTGTATTCCCTCCTGGGTATTTTGAGAGTTTTAGTGAAGATGACGAATGGATATATGGGCCAGGTGTTTGTGATATGAAGGGTGGTAATATAGTAGCACTGCAAGCACTAAGAAACTTATACGAGCAAAATAAAAAAATAACCAATATAGACTTTATGCTTGTTTCAGATGAAGAGACAGGAAGTGATGATTCTTCTGCACTCACAGCAAGTATAGCTAGAGATTATGATTATTGTTTCGTTTTTGAAGCAGCTGGCCAAAATTTAGAATTAGTAACTGCAAGAAAAGGTGTTGGCAGATACATTATAAGAGTAGAAGGCAAAGCAGCACATGCTGGAACATCATATACAAAAGGCATTAACGCAAATCTTGAAGCTGCGTATAAAATGGTTGAATATTCAAAACTTATAGATTTTTCAAAAGGAACGATTGTAAATGTTGGTAAATTTGAAGGGGGTATTGGTTTAAACACTGTGTCGCCTCATTGTGAAATGATGATGGAGTTTAGATTTACTACAGTAGAAGAAAAGGAACGCATTATTGCAGGAGTTGAAAAAATCACTAATTACTCATATGTAGAGGGGACAACGGCTACTACAAATTGTGTGATTCAAAGAAATGTTATGGAAGAGAATCCACGACAGTATGAGCTAATAAAGACTATAGAAGGTTTAATTGATCAAAAAATAAAAACAGAACAAAGGGGTGGTGTTAGTGATGCTAATGTTGTCGCAGGTATGGGAACTACAACGCTAGATGGATTTGGTCCTTTTGGTGATGGTGATCATACAAAAAAAGAGCGAGCATTAAAAAGTTCATTTACACAAAGAATAAACATGATGACTAAAATGCTTAGTCATTTTCAAACTAAATAAAGGGGAGAAAATGAGTGTGAAAAGACAAATAGGAACATGGATTTATAGCAACGGTGGTGGCGATATAATCCAAGATAAAATAATAGCAAAACTTCAAGAAAGAGATATTCAAACTATTACAGGTTTGAACCTTAGAAACGCTATAGCTAAAAATGAGGGCATTACATGTAATGGTGTAAATATGAGTGAGTTAGATCTGTTTTTCTCCTATAATGCAGGAGAGCAAACTCAGTACCAAATGTATTTATATAAAGCTTTAAATTATATTATACCGACAATGAATAGTTATGGAGCATTTGAACTTACAGAAGATAAATTTCAAACTTCACTTGTTCTTAGAAATAGTGGTGTACAAACAGCAGATTATCAACTTTGTCATAGAGATGATACAAATCAGCTTAATGCTATAATGAATCATTGGTCAAAGATGGTATATAAACCAACTGATGGATGGGGTGGGGTTGGATTGACCAAGATAGAAAATCAAGAGACTTTAGATATGTTAATGCCTTTTTTAAATCAAATGGATTTAAGATATTTTTATGTAGAAAAATTTATAGATTATGATAATACAGATTTTAGAATAGACATAGTAGATGGACAATTTGTTGGTTGTTATGGAAGAAGAGCTGGTGGAAGTGACTGGAGAACAAATGTAACAAGTGGTGGAAGTGTATTTATGCGAGAGGCAGATGATAAAGTTGTAGAATTAGCACTAAAAGCTGCTAAAATAACAGGTCTTGATATTGCAGGTGTTGATATTATATACGATAGGTTAAAAGAAGAGTATGTTGTTTTAGAAGTAAATGGAATTCCAGCATTTGCAACGCCAGAACAAGAAAAGCTAGGGATCGATTTTAATGATAAAAAAATAGATTTAATAGTTGATTTAATAGACAAAAAAACGAAAATTTAAGGAAAAGATGATGGGCAAGATAAAGTTACCAAAGATAGGATTTTTATATTTAGATTATGTTATGAGATTTTTTGACTACTCAAACTTTAAGGGGTGGCCAGAAAGAATCGAAGAAGTAACATATCATTGGAAAAATGATAAAGCTAGATTTATAAAAGAAGTTAAAAAGAAGAAAATAGAAATTTTGATAGGAAATATTCCTGCAACTGCATACGATACTTTTGTACAAATTGCAAAAGAGTTACCAGAGGTAAGATTTGTGCCTTCACTAGAAACACAATTTCCAAATAAATCAAAAGAAAATGTGACTTTATTTGCAAAAAAGTATAATTTAGCTATTCCTAAAACAGAGATTTTTTATGATAAGCATGAAGGGTATGAGTATTTAAAAAAAGCTAAATATCCTCAAATTATTAAAAGAAGTTATGGTCCATCAAATTATGGTGGTTACTTTGTGCATAAAGCAGATTCTTACAAAGAAGCACATGCTTTACTGGAAGACACGAAATATAATCCCATATATACACAAGATGCTATCCCTTTAAAATATTCTGGAGATTTAAGAGTTATGCTAGTTGGGCATAAACCAATTTGTGCATTTTGGAGATTTTCTGAAGAGGGTGGATGGATAACAAATACAAGCCAAGGTGGTAGTATGAGTTATGACAAAGTACCAATGAATGCACTTGAACTTGCTGTTGAAGTAAGTAAAGCTGCAAAAGCAGAGTATTGGGCTTGTGATATTGGGATTGATAAAAATACAAATAAACCATATATTATTGAATGTGCTACAGCATTTGCTGCTTTTCCATATATAAGAGATTGGATTTGTCAGTATTTAATGTGGGATTTTTCAAATGGAAGATTTAAAAAACCATTTGTTCCTCTTTTTTCATGGGAAGAGTTAGGTAAGATTGATTCAAGTCTTTTAAGAACTATGAGGCATATTGGTTTTAGCGAGTTTCAACCAAGTGCTGATGGAGCATGGTTTATTAAAGAAAAAGATGGTGTGTTTGATATGGAAAAAGCAGAGTTAAGTGATCCTTCAGATTTGCCAGAGTCAATTGAACCTAAAGATTTAGGTATTGAAATTGATAGTGCAAAGCCAAGTAATAATAATGAAGTTTGCTTAAAAAATAAAATAAATTTAAATTGTGCATCTTTGACTGATATCATGACTTTACATGCTATGGAAGAAGAGTTAGCTGTTGAAATTTACGAGTACGCACAAAAAAATATTATCACAGATTCTTCAGATTTATTAGATTTAGAATCTATAGAAGAGCAAATGATAACTTCATGGGATGATGATTTAGATGATATGAGATTTGATATAAATCAAGTTGATAAGCCATCTTTACAATCTATAAAGGGAATTGGTGCTAAACTTGCGAAAATAATTCTAGATGCAAAAGAAAAAATTGGAAAATTTAAATCTATAGATGAACTTAAAAATATAGATGGAGTTGGAAAAAATAAATTTACTGAATTAAAAGCAAGATTGAAAGTAGGGGAGTAATTATTGAAACAGCTTTATAGGTCATATGAAGAATCAACTAATATTTTTAATGACTATGAAAAAAATTACAAAGAATTTTTTAAGATTGAATCAATCGGAAAAACATGGGAAAAAAGAGATATAAACTTAATAACAATTTCTAAAGATATAAAAAGTGCAGATAAAAAACCTGCACTTTTTTTTACAGGTACAATTCATGCAAGAGAGTGGATAGGCCATGAACTTGCAATAGAGTTTACAAAATATATACTTGAAAATTTGGAACAAGATTTAACTCTCCAAGCTTTTTTAGAAAAAGCTACTATCTATATGGTCCCTTGTGCAAATCCTGATGGATACGAATACTCAAGAGAGCATTTTAGTTTTTGGAGAAAAAATAGGCGAGCTAATGCAGATGGAAGTTATGGAGTAGATTTAAACAGGAATTTTCCTATAGGCTATGTGAGTGGAGTAAAACCAACTTCAAATGTTTATGGAGGACCTGAGTCATTTTCAGAACCAGAAACGAGAGCTTTACGAGATTTTGTAGAAGCTCATCCAAACATAACAATTGCATTAGATTATCATTCACAAGGAAATGTATTTTTTCCTGCACACGATTTTAGGCATGAAGATGCTATTGATACAACAGATATCAATATACTATGTGCAAACATGGCTGAGAGTATCAGAAAGGTTTCACATAGAGAGTATGGCATCCATCAAGGAAAACCACCTGCAAAGTTGATTTCAGGGAGTGGTAGAGAGTTTTATCACTCAAAAGGGATTCTTTCTACAGTAGTAGAAGTAGGAACTAGAAATATTTCTGATTATATGGGAGATATGAATGAACATATAAGAGAACACACAGCAGCTCTTCAAGAAGCTTTAAAAATGGTTCCAAACTATGGTAGTCAAGCGCAATTACAAAGAGTAAATTCTTTTGAAGTTACTGAAGTGGGTTCATCTCATGTAACTCTTAAATGGGACTATGATTTAGATGATGATACTTATTTTGAGATATATAGAAGTGATAAAGACAAACATTTTTGCATGGGTTCAAACTTGATAGCTAGAACTCATAGCTTAGAATATAGTGATATTCATTTGTATTCAAATAAGGATTATCATTACAATATTAGAGCCGTTAAAAAGTTATCCGATGCAAAATCAGCTTTTTATCCTCAAGTGAGGGTAAGAACAACTCCAGAGTTTAATGAATTCACAAGAACATATCATGCCCAAGCGGCAAAAACAGGATATGTTGCAGAAAAGTTAAAAAATAATGCTGGACATTTTGGAGTCAATTCACTTTTTGTAGGTGTTGATGATAGCAAAGGAGTTTCTTATGCTATTGTTACAATAAATCCTAGAAGCATACAAGAAAATATCAATATAAAATCAGCGACTTTTTGTTTATACCCAATAAACAGAGTTTCAGCAACAATTGAAAAATATGGTGAATGGAATATTGGTCTTGTTGATCCTGAAAGCATTGGTGACATTACAAACTTTGATGATGTAGAAAACATGAAAATACTCTCTTATTTAGGAAGACCAACAAAATCTCACCAACTTACTCAAGGTATTTGGAGAGAATGGAAACTTTCCGGATTAGAGTGTGAAGCATTAAATACTCAAATCCAAAATGGCCTTATAACGCTTCGTATCGAAGGACCAAAAGAATTAACTGCTGGAAGAAGTAAACAAATGATGCAGTGGGATTTAGGATATGGAAGATTTGGAGGAGGATTAGAATATAGACCAAGATTAGAACTTACATATGAATTAAAACCAGAGACTACAACTATTTATCCTAAAACAATAAATACAATATCCCAAAATAAAATAGTCGAAAATGAGTTGATTTCAGGATTTGATGAAAATGGTTTTAAAATATACTCCTTATTAGAGTTTAACTTGGGGGTTATTCCTTTATACGAATATACAATGATAGTAGATGCTTATCTTGAGCTAAATTCAACCAAAATATATTTAAAAGATGACATTAGATTTCACCTAGAATTAGTTGCTGAAAACATACAAAAAGATTATAATGGATTACAAAACAGGAAAGTAATGCAAAATATAGGATATGATGTAAGTGCAAATGAGTTAAAAAATAATCAAACTCAATATTTTACATTTGATGAATTTGGAAATCGTGAATTGAACCAAAAACTTAAAGAAAGATCTGATATTACTTTTGTTTTGAAACCAACTTCTGCGAAAAAAGCAATTAAAGATAAAACTATCTCATGGGAAGTTATTAATAAAGAACTCTCTCCAAAGCTTATTATTGAACATATTACAAAAAGAAGGTTTCCTGTCGAACAAGTTTCAAATATTAAAATTAGTAAAGAAAACGGGAAAATCAAACTTAATTGGGAAAATCCAAAAGATAGTGATTTTAGAGGTGCAAAAGTAGTAAAAAATCCTTATAGAGCGCCTTTTTCACATAAAGATGGACAAAAACTTTATGCAGGACCTGATAATTATACATTTGATGATTTTGGTGCAGATGACATAGTTAAATACTATTCAATATTTACTTATGATAATGTTCCTAATTACTCAGAACCTGTAGTTGTTAAATATACACCATAATAGAGGTCAGTTACAGAGTTCTTGATACTTTACATGTAGAAGCTTTTGTGCTTCTTTGTAGAGTATAGTATGCTTTGAATTTATAGTATCAATTAGAGGAGAGTATTTTAAAAAAGTTTTCCAAACTTGTTTTGAAGGCTTTTCCCTTCCCATCACTTTTAATGCAAGTGCCGTTGCTCCATTAATAAGACCTTTTAAGATAAAACTTTCTTCTCTTAATTCTGGTATATTTTTATATTGTTTCCAAGTAGTTTCTAGGACCTCATGACCTTCTACAAAATCATTTATACTTACTACATGTAAAAATTTGTTTAATTCTTTCATCGGTTTATTATATCATTAATAGTAACATTGTGCAAAAGGAGTTTTCATGAAAAAAATAGTACTAACTATGATTTTTCTAACAGGTCTATTGAGCATGGATATATCTGAAGCAGTAAAACTTGGTTTAGAGAACAATAGGAATTTTATAGAGTTAAAAAATCAAACTCAAGCAGAAAAAAAATTAAATATAAGACTTGCGTTTCTTCGATATTTAGAAAACAGAGATAATCTGAATGTAATGCAAAAAGCAATTGAATATATGTTAGTATTTAAAGAGGATAATGCAGATTTTATTGCAACAAAAAAAGAGATAGAGGCTGATTTTTTAGATTCAAAGAGCATTTTAGAACTTCTTACAAATAAGAAAATTAAAGACATAAATAGTGTTGTAGCTATTGATTTTTCAAAGCTAAAAAAACACTTTTTAAAAAACTCTATAGAAGTTCAATCTTTAGAAAAGGAGTTAAACAATGAAGAGAGTAAAGAAACAGATTCTACATGGAATTTTGATCTTAGTGGTGAAGTTATGTATGGTTATGAAAGTGCTAAAAGAAGTGATGGAAGAGACTACAAAGAAAATAAAGTGCATTTAGGTTTAAGTTTAGTGTTGAGTGACAGTAGCGACCCCAAAAAGGATACTACAATAGAAAAAGCAAAAAAACTAAGAGATCTAGAAAATAAAAAAATAAAAAACGAAAAAGATATCAAAAAGCAGCGAGAAAATTATATTGAAGCTTTAAGAGAGTATAAATTAAAAAAAGAAAATATAAAAAAGTACAATACAAAAAGTTTCCAAACAGTACAAAAGATGAAAGAAGCTTATATTGATCATCTTGATAAAAATGAGGCACTGTATAATGTGTATACAAATTATGCCCGTCTTCTTTATACTATAGAAAAATAACATTTACATTTAAAATTACTTGACATTTAAGTTAAGTTTCTATATAGTTGCATTGCTAAAAGTTGCATATGCAACTAAAAAGGAAGAAAATGAATAAAGAGTTAGATAATTGTATTGGCTTGCAATTAAAACTTACTAAGAATATAATGGAAATAGAACATAATAAATATTTAAAAGATTTTGGTATAAGTAGTGAGCAGGGACTTCTTTTAAAAATAGCATATGAAATGCCTGGAATTACGCAAACTCATATAGCTGAACTTTTACATAAAAATAAAACTACAATTACAAGAATGATAGATACTTTAGTAAAAAATGGAAAAGTAAAAAGGGAAAATTCTGAAGAAGATAGAAGAATTTATAAAATTTATGTAACTGATGAAGTAGCTCAAAAGGTTGAAGAGATATCTCCTCTCTTTGAAAAAAGAAATGAAGATTTGAGAGAGATAATAGATGAAAAAGAGTATGAAATCACGTTGAAAGTGTTAGAACAAATAAAAGAATATTATAGAGGATTAAATAAATGAAAAGACTAGCCCTAATTTGTGTAATACCTACACTTATATATGCAAATTCATTGAAAGATTTGCTAGACCATGCAGATTCTAGCAATCACATGATTGCATCAAAGATACTTACAGAACAATCAAAAATGAAGGATTTGGATTCTGCTCAAAATAGTTATTACCCTACAATAGACATTGGAGGAGCATATCAAAATTTAAATCAAAAATCGGCAAGTACAGCCGGAGATATCTATAGTGGATATGTGTCAGTAGGCGTTGATTTGTATGATGGTGGATACAAAAGTAATGTTGTTGACAAAAATAAAGCCTTGTTAGAGTCTTCAAAATTACAAACATCTGCATATAAAAAATCTTTAGAATTATTAATTGTTGAAGATTTTTACAACATTAAAAATATGGAAAGTACGATTAGAGCTTTAAAAGAAAAAAGTGTACAACTTGAAGCTGAATTACAAAGAATAACTCAGTTTTATGAAGTAGGAAGTGCAACAAAAGATGAGATAGATAAACTTCAAGCTGAACTTAGTAATAATACATATGCGATAGAAACATCAAAATATCAGCTCTCATCTTTAAAACAGATACTTGCTATAAGAGTTGGACAAGATATAAAAGAACTAGATGATTCGACTTTGCAAGTTCCTGTATTTGAAGAAGGAGAATTAAGTGATGCAATAAAAGCTATGGTAGCAAGCGCAGATTCTTATACATATAGTGCAAAAAGTATTGAGTCAAGTTACAATCCACAAATAACTTTAAAAAATACATATACTATTTATGATTATGGTAGAACAGATAGCACTCACCCTTCAAATATTCCAAATCAAAATAAATTACTTCTATCTTTTAGTATGAAGCTTTATGATAATGGAGTCATTAAAAACAAAAGAGATTCTCTTCTTTTACAAAAAAAGGCTTTACAAGAAGAGATTGAACAATCGATCAAAAATCAAAATGTAAATGTTAAATTAGCAGTTTTAAAGATAGACACAACAAGAGCACAAATACGCAGTGCTAAGAAATCTTTAGAATCTGCTAAAAGTGTTTATGAAAAAATTTTAGAAAAATATAAAGTAGGAGTTGTTGATAATGTTGCTTATTTAGATGCTCTTAGTACTAAGACAAATGCACAAGCTCAGTACGATAAGGCACTAAATGATTTACAAGTAGCTTACGCGACTTATTATTACTATACAAATAAAAATATCAAGGAATATGTAAAATGAGAAAATTAACAAGTATTATAGCAATATCATTATTGCTAACTTCAGTAACAGTTTTTGCTGCTGGTCCACAAAAAGGAGGAACTCCTCCACCACCCAAAGCAGATATTTATATAGTACCACAACCTAAAGATTTATCACTTAGTTTGGTTTATCCAGCTCAAATATATTCGTCAAAAAGTGTAAGTGTAGTGGCTAGAGTATCAGGTGTTTTAGAGCAGAAGTTTTTTGAAGAGGGAGATTTTGTAGAAAAGGGACAAAAACTTTACAAGATTGAAGACAATATTTATCAAGCAAAAGTAAACGCTGCAAAAGCTTCAGTACAAATGGCACAAGCAAGTTATGATAATGCAAATAGAAATTGGAAAAGAGTTCAAGAACTTTATAAAAAGAAAGTAGTAAGTCAAGAAAATAGAGATAATGCACTCTCTGCATATGAGCAAGCAGCAGCTTCACTTGCTTTGTCAAAAGCAAATTTAAATCAAGCAATCATTGATTTAGAATATACAACTGTAATAGCTCCTATTAGTGGTGTAGTAGGTTTAAAGCAAGTAGATGTTGGTGATTATGTATCTTCAAATATGCAAACAAAGTTAATTTCAATAACTGACAATACTAAAGTAAATGTAGAATTTTCTATGCCTTTAAGTGATTATACAAATATTAAAAATGGTGTTTGGAGTATTCCTAAAAGTCAAAAAATATCTGTTAAACTGAACCTAGAAAATGAAAAGATTCAAAAAATCGGTCAAGTTGATTTTATAGATGTAAATGCAAATAAAAATACAGCAACAATTAAAATGAGAGCAGTATTTGATAACAGTGATAGTTATTTGATTCCAGGAAGCTTTGTAAGAGTTAGTACTGAAGATGTAATGGAAAAAAATATCATTACAATTCCTCAAAAAGCTGTACTTCAAAATCCACTTGGAACAATTGTTTTTATTGAACAAGAAGGGATGGTCGCTGTTCGTCCTGTAAAAGTTGGAAATGAATCAAAAGAGTTATATGTGTTAAAACCAGGTGCACTAAAAAGTGGTGATAGAGTTATTGTAAACAACTTCTTTAGAGTAAAACCAGGGAATAAAGTTACAGTTGATAAAATAATAAATAAATAGAGGTAGAGTATGTTTTCAAGATTTTTTATAAATAGACCAATCTTCGCAACTGTTATCTCTCTTTTGATAATTATTGCAGGGATTATCTCTATACAGGTTCTTCCTGTAAAAGAGTACCCTTCAGTTGCGCCACCACAGATAAATATTAGCGCAGTTTACCCAGGGGCAGATGCAGGAACGATTTCTAAAACAATTTCAAGTGTTCTAGAAAATGCAGTCAATGGTGTGGAGAATATGACATATATGAGCTCAACAGCAACTCCGAGTGGAACTTTATCAATGAGTGTTTATTTTTCAGTTGGAACAGATGTTGATCAAGCAAAAGTAGATATAAATAACCGTGTTCAGCTTGCAATGAGTAGTTTGCCTGAAGAAGTTCAAAGGCAAGGTATATCTGTTACAGAGCGTTCACCGGATATGCTAAAAGTTATTGCTTTTTCATCTTCAAATCCTGATCATAGTAGAGTTTATATCTCTAACTATTTGAGTGTAAATATTGTTGATGAATTAAAGCGGTTAAATGGCGTTGGTGATGTTGTTGTTTTTGGACAGAGTGATTATTCTATCAGACTATGGGTTGATCCAGGTAAACTAGAGTACTACAATCTATCAGTTACAGATGTAAGTACACAAGTAGCAAGCCAAAACAATCAATATCCAGCAGGAAGTATTGGAGCTGAGCCTTTAAATGTAAAAACACCATTTACTTATGTTATTTCAACTGAAAGTAGATTTAAAACAGTAAAAGAGTTTGAAGATATTATTATTCGTTCAAATGAAGATGGATCAACCTTGCGTTTAAAAGATATTGCAAGAGTAGAACTTGGCTCAAATGCTAATAATGTAAATTCAACTTATAATAAAAAGACTATGGTCCCAACTGGTATTTTCTTATCATCAGGGGCAAATGCACTTGAAGTCTCTGAAGCAGTTGATGCAAAGTTAGAAGAGTTAAAAAGTAGTTTACCTGAAGGTATGGGCTATGACATGCCATACGATACAAGTGTATTTGTAAACGCTTCTATTCAAGAAGTTTTAAAAACACTTGCTGAAGCTATTATCTTTGTTACCATTCTTATTTATCTGTTTTTAGGAAATCTTAGAGCAACAATTATCCCTGTTCTTGCAATTCCAGTTTCACTTATAGGAACATTTGCAGGATTTTATGCAGCAGGATTTTCTATAAACTTACTGACACTTTTTGGACTCATCCTAGCAATCGGTTTGGTTGTTGATGATGCAATTATCGTTATTGAAAATGTAGAGAGGGTTTTAAGAACAAAGAAGATAAGCGTAAAAGATGCGACACTAGAAGCTATGAAAGAGCTTACAACACCAATTGTCGCTATTGTTTTAGTTATTTCCGCTGTATTTATTCCAGCATCTTTAAGTGGTGGTTTTTCTGGGGTCATGTACCAACAATTTGCTATAACGATTGTTATGGCAGTTGTGATTTCAGGTTTAGTAGCGCTTACTCTTACACCAGCTCTTTGTGCAATATTTTTAAGAGCACATGAGCCTGAACCAATTTGGCCTATAAGAAAATTTAACCAATTTTTTGATTGGTCAACAAAAGTTTTTATTGGCGTTACCAAGCAGACTATTAAATTATGGTTTTTTTCAATTTTACTTTTTGGAGGCTTATTATACGCTACATATACTACTATTGGAAAACTACCGAATGGGCTTGTTCCGACTGAAGATAAGGGGGTACTTTTAGTTATACAAAATATGATGCCTGCTACTTCATTGTCTGAGTCAACAAGGATATCAAACGGTATTATTGATACTTTTTCTTCAAAGCCTGATGTACTTGGTGTTGCTTCTATAACTGGTATAGATTTAACAACTTTTGCAGCTAAAACAGATGCTGGAGTTATGTTTTTAAAACTAAAACCTTGGGATGAACGACCACTTGCATCTCAAAGTTCTCAAAATTTGGCAAGACAGTATTTTATGGAAATGATGCAAAATAAAGATGCTTTTGTCATTCCTGTAAATCCTCCTCCAATTAGTGGGATGAATATGACTGGTGGATTTGAGATGTGGATTCAAGATAAAACTGGTGGAGAGATTAGTACTCTAAACGCTTATGTGCAAGAGATAGTTGGAAAAGCATCTACGGACAGTCGAATTACAGGTATTAGAACAACGCTAAATACAAATGTTCCTCAATACTCTCTAAGTATCGATAGAGAAAAAGCAAAAGCTATGGGTGTAAGTGTTAGTTCTATTTATGCAACGCTTCAAAGTACTTTTGGACAAGGTTATATCAATGATTTTAATCTTTATGGTAGAACTTATAAGGTAAATATTCAATCTGAAGCAGAGTATAGAATGACAAAAGAGAATTATAAAGATGTATATGTGCGTTCAAGTAACGGAGAACTTGTTCCTATAAGTACTTTAATTAATATCGAAAGAATAGTAAGTGCAAGTATAATCCAGCGTTTTAATATGTTTAATGCCGCTTATATCACGGGTAATCCTGGAACTGGATTCTCTTCTGGTGATGCAAGAGCAGCAATTGAAGAGATTGCAAATGGCATTTTACCTCAAGGCTATTCAATAGCTTGGGCTGGTACTTCTTTGCAAGAAAAACAACTAGAAACAAAAGGAAATACTGCTCCACTTTTTGCTGCAGTTTTTATTTTCTTAATTCTTGCTGCACTTTATGAGAGTTGGAGTATCCCTATGGCAGTTATTCTTTCTATCCCATTTGCAATTTTTGGAGCAGCACTTGCAGTTATGTTTAGAGGATTAGAATCAGATGTTTATTTCCAAGTTGGACTTGTAACACTTGTTGGCCTTTCTGCCAAAAATGCTATTTTGATTGTCGAGTTTGCAATGGAAAAACTCAAAAGTGGTATGAGCCTGTTTGATGCGACAGTAGAAGCAGCAAGACTTAGATTTAGACCGATTGTTATGACATCTTTAGCATTTATAGTAGGAACTCTTCCCTTAGCACTTAGCTCAGGCGCAGGTTCTGCGAGTCGTCATATCATAGGAACAACAGTTGTTGGTGGTATGGCATTTGCGACAACAATAGGAATTTTATTTATTCCTCTTTTCTTTTATTTAGTACTAAAAATAAAAGAAAAAATTAGCAAAAAGAAAATATAATAAAACATAAAAGGGCTAATTATGAGCCCTTTTTATTTTAATGGAGAGATGATTTGATACCAAAAAAATATGAATTTTTTGTTTTTGCTTTTTGTATGGCAAGTTTGATGACATTTATAATGTCAGGTGTAGTTTCATTTGTAAATATGGGATTGGTGGATAATTTTTTAAAAATTTGGACAGGAGCTTTTTTAAAGGCATTTGTAGTTGCTTTTCCTTCTGTATTGATAGTCGTACCAATTGTAAGAAGATTGGTTAAAAAGATTGTTAAAGAAAATTAAATGAATAAAAGGGAAAGTGTTTCTTTAGTTTTAGGAAGTGGTGGAGCAAGAGGCTATGCTCATATAGGAGCCATAGAAGAGTTAACTAAAAATTATGAGATTAAAGCAATCTCTGGTTCATCTATGGGGGCACTGATAGGTGGACTTTATGCTTGTGGGAAGTTAGAAGAGTATAAAAAATGGGTTTTAGAACTTGAGACTATTGATGTTGTTAAATTATTAGATTTTTCATTTTCTAGAGGAGGAATCCTTAGGGGTGATAAAGTAATGAAAATTGTTGAAAACATAGTAGGGGATGTTTTGATAGAAGATTTACCTATTGCATATACAGCAGTTGCAACGGATATACTAAAACAAAAAGAAGTTTGGATTCAAAAAGGTAAACTCATTGATGCTATAAGAGGTTCAGTTGCGATTCCTGGTATTTTAACTCCTGCAAAATTTGAAAATCTTTATTTGATTGATGGAGGAGTTTTAAACCCACTCCCAATTGCCCCAACCTTATCAGATATTACAGATTTAACAATAGCCGTAAGTTTAAATGGTAAAAATAAGAATAAAAATAAATATAAAATAAAAATACCTAAAAAAGAAGAAGAAAAACAGAATAAATTTCAAAAGACTTTTTCGGATTTAATGAAAAAAACAAATCTATTTGATTCAAAAAAACAGTATGACATCTTAGATAATATAAGTTCTTTTGATGTTTTTGGTCTTGCAATAGATCTTATGCAAAATACAATAATTAATTATAAAATTGCAGGATATTC
>Ga0193951_1000033_pt1 | contig 52955 bp, 57 predicted proteins | sample BB_2_MG_FD_140370 | JGI IMG/M metagenome (GOLD analysis project Ga0193951, IMG submission 140370) | Microbial mat bacterial communities from the Broadkill River, Lewes, Delaware, United States - BB_2_MG | ecosystem: Environmental > Aquatic > Freshwater > River > Microbial mats | place: USA...
ATTAATATCTATCAATTCTAATGGTTGATAATTTTGATCCTTACAAGATGAAAGGATTATAAATAGGCTAAATATCAAAAGTTTGTAATTCATTCACGGTGTTTTTCAAATTGCATAGAACGTTAAGTATAAGAAACGTAGGGCGGTTAATAAGCACTTAAGTTTCGATTTATTACTTAGCTAAATATAAATATTTTGCTTTTATCTTTTATTCTATAAACGCTAAATTTTATATTTAGCGGACTTATCAAATAAACACTGACCTTTCGGTTAAGCCACAAATGCCCTATGTTTTTTATACACTGTTAGCCACAGGTTTTATTTCACGAATGAGTAAATTCCGATTGCTATTATTAGAATCAAAATAACCAAACAACCATATTTTTTGTTTTTGTCTGATGTTTTTAATTTGTTATGATATTCGACAGCATTTTGTTCAGTTAAGAAATACCCTCTCCAAGCATTATCTGGTATCGACATCACATAATTTTGATTACAAGAACTGCATTTATAATACATTCTAAAATCTATTAATCCTCCTTCTTGTTCGTTTTTTGATTCCAATATTAAGACTTTTTCAGACCTACACTTTAAGTCTAAAACTTCTTCGAATTTTTCAAATTCAGTTTGAGAAGGAAATCCATAATATTCTTTATCAAAACAATCTTCGCACATTTTCTATTCAGATTTTATCGGTTTCGATATAATCATTCACATCATCTTCGGGAATCCATTCTTTCATTTCGGGTAAAACTCTTTTTTGCATAAAGTCAAAGAAGTCCGAATGTTCAGATTCTATTATGTCCCAACCTTTTACGTTTGTCCCGAATGAAGGATGAAAAACAATAACGTTTTCCGTTACTTCTCCATTCACAATTTCAAATCCGACATAAGTGTCCATATCTTGTCTGCGTCCAAAAGTCAGAACTTCTCGACTTTGTTCACACTCAATTTGAAATCGCTCGTTGATTGATGAATTTGGATTAATTTCCGATTCAAAATTCCAAGGAATGAATTTCGTTAAATTCAGTTTTGCAAACCAATTATATGTATTTGGTGTTTCGTAGTTCATCTGTTTCTTCAACTTGTGGCTAACGGTTACGTATAAGAATAGTGCGTTTTTGTGTGCGAGGATTTTCCGCAGGAAAATCAGAAGTAGCAAAAGTGCACTGTTCTTTGTTTAAGCACTAATCTACGCATTATTTTTATGCGATGTTGTAAACTGTTATTTTTTCACAAAAGTCTTTCCGTCAACTTCATTTACGCTAATAATTCGTTCAGCATAATATATGTCAACGTCTTTTTGTATAATCTCCAGTTCAAGTTCAACTTTTTTATTTCGTTTTTGTAAATCGTTATGATTAAAATCTTTTACTTTTTTGTATTCAGATTCCGAAAGGTAAACGACCAAAGTCGAATCTGTTCCAATTCGAAGATTTATATAAGGTGAAGTAAACAAGCCTTTTTCGTTAAGTCTCACAAAAAAGTCATCTAATTCTTTGTCCTGTTTTTTTGCGCTTGGATTCTTTCTGATACTGTCAAATATTTTTTCAAATTTCTCTAATTGTTCGGGTTCTGCTCCATAAAAACTTCCCCAACTTATTAGTTTGAATGATAAGTCCGCTTTTGTGATTTCTTTTTGTCCGCAAGAAAAAATAGTCAATATCAGAAATAGTGTTAAAAGTCTTTTCATATTGTTTTCGTTTTATATTCAAATCTATTTCTTATTCGGAAGTAATAAAAAGATGAATGAGTAAACGAACCTTTTGGTTGAGTAAACACGTTTCCCATAATTGTTTACAACGTGTTATATCAACACAATAATAGTAATTTATCATGTAAATATTCGGGATAACAGCAGTTTTTTGTAATTGTTATCCTTTGTTTTATTTATGATATCTAAAGTTTTTTTAGTTGTTTTATGCTTTGCGCATAGCTAATTATATGTTGAAAATGTTTTCAGATTACTAGGTTTAATCGAAGTACTAATTAATTGTATTCAACAAAAAAAAAGATGTTTTATGGTATGAAATTATTTTTTATATTGCATATAAATATTTGTATAACTAGTGAACATAAAACTGAACACGTTTTTGAACACGATTCTACATAATAATAGCGTGAAACCCCAGTAAAATGGTTTCAAAAAAGGAGGTCTTGGGGCTCATAACCCGAAGGTCACAGGTTCGAGTCCTGTTCCCGCTACTAAATGAGAGTTAACAGTAATGTTAGCTCTTTTTTTATGCTGTAAAATCAAGGGTTTGCAGTGTTTCTCCAATTCCTACTAATCCATTAAAAGACCCAAGTTTAATCTGTAAAAGGGTTAAAAAAAGGTTGCAACTTTTTTCTTTTGGGTTGCATATTAACTCTCTTTAGATCAAATACTTAAATAAGTATTGAAATGGAACCTAACACTATAAAAGTATTGTTTCTTATCTCTGCAACCCGAATTAATCAGCAAGGTTTAGTGCCTCTTATTTGTAGAATAACATATAAAAGGAAAAGAAAACAATTTGCTACAGGATTTTTTATTAAACCTGAAAATTGGCATAGTAAACAACAATTAGCTAAACCACCAACTAAGGATAATGAATATATCAATACGCAATTAAGCCTTATAAAAGCCAATATAAACCAAGCCTTTCTAGTACTACAAGTTAATGAGAATGTATTTGATGTAGAAGATATCTATTTGCAATACAAAGGAAAAAATGTTAAGTCTTCTAAAACTTTAATGGAGGTATTTGAGCTTCATAATAGTAGGATGAAGAAACTAATAGGAATTGAGTATACCAATTCCACCTACAGGAAGTTTATAGAGGCAAAAACGCATACAGCTAATTTTATTAAACATCAGTACAATAAGAATGACATTTTGTTAGAAGCTATTAAAATGAACTTTTTAAAGGACTTTGATTATTATCTGAAAACAGAGGAGAGTCACAAGCAGATAACAATTAATAAAAGCATTCAGAGAGTAAGGAAAATAATAAAATTGGCATTAGCGGAAGGATATCTACAAAGAGACCCTTTTATTTTGTATAAACCTAAAAAGTATGAAAAGAAGATAGCGTACTTAACAGAGCAAGAACTAGCTTCATTGGAAGAGTATGAATTTGCTCAACAAAGATTAGCTCAAGTAAGGGATATGTTTGTGTTTTGTTGTTATACGGGTTTAGCCTATGCAGAAATGAATAACCTATCTAATAAGCATATCATAAAAGGATTTGATGGTAACTTATGGATTGAAATGTATAGGCAGAAAACACAATCTAAAGTATCAGTCCCTCTATTGCCTAAAGCATTAAATATTCTAGAGAAGTATGGTGGATTGGCTTCTAAATCTAAAAGATTATTGCCTGTTATTTCAAATCAGAAGTTTAATTCTTATTTAAAGGAAATAGCAGTTGTTGTAAGTATAGATAAAAGGTTAACTCATCATATGGCTAGAAAAACTTTTGCTACTACTGTGCTACTTTACAATGATGTGCCTATGGAAATTGTGTCACAATTATTAGGGCATTCTAGTATAAAGATAACTCAAGGACATTATGCTAAGGTTGTACAGAGTAAAGTGAGTGAGCATGTTCTTAAATTAGGTAAAAAGCTAAATAAAAAGTAGAATGATTAACTGTGTTATATTAAATTTATGGCACAGTTAATTTTTACAATCTATACTATGAACTTACCTAACCAATATTTCCAAGACTTCCCTATTGAATTTAAAGAAATAAATATTGAAGATTTCCCTCATTTTGAACAAGTAGAAAAGTTAGAGTTAAATCTAAATAGTAATGGTTATATAGGCAATGGTCTAAAAAACAACATTAATTTAGAGGAGTCAAATACTATTGTTTTAAATGCTGGGGTTGGTAGTGGAAAAACAACTGCTATTATCAATCTTATAAAAGATTTTTATGACGCAGAGCGAGAATATTTAATTTTTGTTGCATCACCATTTGTGAGCTTAGTTGAACAATATTACAATGATATACAGTCAGTAGCAAGTATTCCAGAAAATGACATTTATAGGTATGAAAATATTGGAGAGTCTAGTATAGATTATTTATCCAAGAAAGTTCATGTAATAACTGCTAATACATTACTAGGGAATCCTGGAGAAGACAGTTTTCTAAATTCCCAAGCTAAAAGAGAATATTTAGATAACTTGGTAAAGCATTGTAAAGATAATAATATCCAAACTGTTTTTATTTATGATGAGATTCATGATGCAGTACATAACTTTAAAGAGAAATACATTTTTAACTTGTGGAAGTGGCATGAGGTGATTCATAAAAACTTTATCATCAGTGCAACATTTAGTGAAGCTTCTAAAATTGTAATAGAATATATTGCTGAATTAACACAGTCTAGAATTAAAATATTAGAATGCTCTAGAGAAAGAAATTTAGAGAGTCAAAGTGAACTGTATTTGCATTTTGATGATGCAAATTCATATGATAACTCAAATGGTACATTATGCGAAGTACTAAATAATATATTTTCAAGAGAATTAGATGTAGATATACTTTGCCACTCGAAGAAATTAGCAAAGGAAATATGTTCAAACAGAGATTTAGGAGCAGGAGAACTATTGTACAATAAATATGGGGATGATGTTAATGAATGTACTTCTGGCTTGGAATCTAACCAAAGGATGGGAAGGTTTCCTATTAGGAATAGATATGATAAGAATAAATGTAATGTGGGTACTAATTTCAAAACAGGTGTAAGTATTGAAAAGGAAAACCATGCATTTGTTATTATAATGCCTCCTTTTTCTAGCAGAGGAGATTTTAAGAATTTTTATGGGATTTTTTCTGGAGGTGTAAATGATATTATTCAAGCTTTAGCTAGAAAAAGAAAAAAAGGTGAAATACACATTATTCTACCTAGACCTAAAGAGTTTGACTTTAATTCTTTACCCTTTGAAGGCTTAAAAAAAGAAACTTTTGAAAATTACTATAAGGCAAATCAATATCATCCAAATAGAAGGAGAATCAGTAGAAATGGAATAAGACGTGATAGGGAGAAAAGTAAATATGTACCATTTGGTCAACAAGATGATATTCTTTGGGATTTCTATTCTAATGAGTTGAAAGCTAATGTGCTTTCTTCTATTACTTACGTAGACTCTATCGCAGAAAATAGGCAAGATAAGGTTAGATTGGAGTTTCCTGAATATAAGTTGTTTAAGTTGGAAGAAGGTGAGAATTATTTAGCCCAAAAAATAAAATTCTTTGGAGATGATTTTTCATCATTTATTACCTATTGTGCTTTTACTAATCAGTTTGTAAATTGTAGCTTAGTGCATGTTAGTGGAAAACCTGTTCAATGGATTAAAGAAGATAAAATAGCCTATATTCTAAATGAATTTTATAAAAATTACTTTAGTGAGGATTGGTTATGGTCTTTAAGAAGTTCTGTGAGTGATAAATATCTTTATTTTGATATTAAAAATGAACTATTTAAAAACCATAAGGTATTGCTTCATTCTAATACGGGAGAAATGAGGCAAGTATTGTCTGTAGATAAGGAATTAGAGCCGTTTTTATTAGCATTAACCCAAAAGAAATTATATCCTAGAAATCAAACTTTTTTAAATTCTTATGAACCTCGTGGTTATGTAAAAGAAATTCCTTTGAGTAGGGGTGATTACTTCAGGTTTTGTATAGCTCATGCTAATAATATAGTGCAATCTGATGTTGAAGATAGTAACAGGTTACAAATAGCACTAGCTTACAGTAGATTCTATTATTTTTTAAGTAAAGTTCAAAATAGTATTGAGACTTTAGTCATCAAGGGAAAGCAAATTCAATTCATTAGAAATAATCCTAATGCAGATTTTGTTTCAGGAGAAGATATAGATATGTTTACTTCTATGATAAATACTTTAATTGAAAAAGATTATTTTTTGCTAAATGAAATATTTGATTTTAAAAAGTCATTTACAAGAAGTGAAAACCAAGATATATCAAAACAAATAAATGCTTTCTATAATATAATCAAAAAAGATTTCTTTGATTTAAAAGACAGGAAACTCAGTGGTGGAGAAAATGTAAAAGAAATTATTTCTTTTTATGAAATTCCAGAATTAAATATGGTTATGGATTTGATTTCACCAATAGAGAATTTAATACCAGAAGAAAATATGCCTACTTACAAAGTGGTGGATGGCATATTGCAAAAAAACATTTAATTTAAATATTCCACTTTTGGTTAACATCCTATATACATGAATACCAAAACTGGAAAAACTTTATTTATTTTAACCAGCTAGACAGTATACTAGATACTTTCCCATATAGATGGTTAAAATATTACTGTCCTAGATGTAAAAACATCTAAAATTCACTTTCAGTTTACTTTATAAGGGGTTCTTTTAAAATCTCCCCAATCTTAAAATCTTTGGATTTAACAACGCAGGAACTCTGGACGAGGACTACTTATAGTAGTAGTTTTGCTGTTATCTTTTGATAGCACAAAGCTACTAAATTTCCACCAGAATATCAATGGTTAAGAGCAGATTAAGGCTAATAGCCAAAACTTATTTTATTCACAAATTTTAACATTTTAAACCATGCAATTAAGACAATCAGAACGTAAAAAAGCTAAAATCAAATTAGCTTTACAAGGAAGTGCTGGTAGTGGTAAAACTTATTCAAGTTTACTACTCGCACAAGGATTAACAAATAAAGACCTAACTAAAGTAGCAATTATAGATACTGAAAATGGTAGTGCAGATTTGTATGCCCATCTAGGTAACTATAATGTACTGACTTTAGAACCACCATTTACACCAGAAAAATACATTAAAGCTATAGATGTATGTCTAAAAGCAGATATGGAAGTTATTATTGTAGATAGTATTTCACATTGTTGGGATGAACTCTTGGATTTCCATTCTAAACTCGCGGGCAATAGCTTCACAAATTGGGCAAAAGTGACGCCACGTTTAAATGCTTTTATTAATAAAATTCTTCAAGCAGAAGCACATGTTATTGCTACTATGCGTACAAAGCAGGATTATGTGCTACAGCAAAAAGATGGTAAATATATACCTGAAAAAGTAGGGCTTAAAAGTGTTATGCGAGATGGAACAGACTATGAATTTACTTTAGTATTTGATATAGACATTAAACATTTTGCATCTGCATCCAAAGATAGGACTGGGCTTTTTATGGGTAAACCAGAGTTTACCATTAATACAGCTACAGGACGCAAGATTTTAGATTGGTGTAATTCGGGTACTAATTTGCAAGAAGCTAGAGCTAATATTAAAGCATGTAAAGATATTGAAGCATTAAGACAACTATATATCCATTATTCCAACTGGAAAGAAGAATTGGAATATGACTTTAAAATCCAAAAGGATACTATCCTATCTAAAGAAACATTGTTAAACCCTCAAAATTTCAGTAAAAATGGAAGTACAAGCCATACAACCTAATATGCAGCTAAAAGCTGTAAATTCTAATAGCATAATAGAGCAAGCAGTAGTAGAACCCAAACCAGATATTACTGCTAATTATGAAAGGAAACCCTTTATAGAGGCTAACACGAATGAGGTTAGCCTCTCGCATTTAAAGCAGGATTGTATTATACCTGTTTTTAGTAAGGACAATGAAAAGACCATAGCACATCAGGAGTTTATTGAATTAGCTCAACATTGTGCCAGTAAAGTGTTTCCACATCATCAATTAAGTATTCCAGAGGTAAGAATATCACATCAAATTAAAGGTAGAATACCAAGTGCCATACACAAGCCTGTTAAGGAACTGTTAGACCACGAAAAGACTATTTATTATGAACGGATGGCTTTTATGATTCAGATACCTAGTATTACTGAACATATCAATGGGAATGACATAGCTTTAACTTTAGGGGGAGTCCGTGCCTATAATCAAGAGAACCTTTATTCAAAAAAGTCATTTGAAAAGTTTAAGTTCTTTGTGGGGTTTCAGAATTTGGTGTGCTGTAATATGTGTGTGTCTAGTGATGGATATGCAGGAGAATTAAAAGTAGATGGAGTAGAAAATTTGCAAAGCAAACTACTTAAGATTCTACAGGAATATAATGCAGAAAAGCACTTACAGACTATGAGACAATTGGGTGACTATGGACTTACAGAACATCAATTTGCTCAACTCATAGGTAAAGCTAGGTTGTACAATTATTTGCCTAAAAAAGAGAGGTCTAATATTCCAGAACTACAGCTTAATGATGGACAAGTGTCTACAGTAGCCAAAGATTATTATCAAGATGAGTCTTTTTGTAGAAATGATGATGGAGATATAAACCTTTGGAAAGTATATAACCTATTCACACAAGCCAATAAGAGTAGCTATATTGATACTTTTCTGGATAGAAACGTCAATGCTTTTAATTTTTCTAAAAGTCTTGTGAAGGCTCTCAATGGTAATGAAAATTATCATTGGTTTTTGAGTTGAATGAAGCCCAACTTCTAATTTTTAGAGGTTGGGTTTATTTTATTCCATTTTTTAAGTTGTTTGAGAGTTGAGTTTAAATAATTGGAAAAAACAGGAAGTTTTTTAATTATTGGCTTTCTTAAATTGTAATATTTTCTAGGGTTAAAATCTATTTCTGGATACCTTGCTATATTGTTATGATTATGAGAAATTAGATTTGAAAAGTAAAGAATTGACACATGATAATTTTCATTAAGCATGTTACTTAAAACATTCTCTATGGATTGCTTTAAAGCCTTATATTCTTTTTCATCTTCAAAAACTAAATTTAATTCTTCTTTAGCACGTTCAATTTCTTTGGGGTTTAATTCATATAATAAATCAAAAAATGAATTAATTTTTTGTTTAAATAGACTGTCAAAATTTTCAGGTAAAGAAAATTTATATTTTTTTAGTTCTTCTAGAATGGCAATTATTTCATTTAATATTTGCCCCGAATACTCAAACACTTCTTTTTTAGAAGGAATAACATTTAGCCCTTCATTTAAATTAGACGAGTATTCACATAATTGTTTTTCTCCAATCAGAGATTCAAAGTTTAATTCATTAAGAAATGTTATATCTCTTTTTCTTTCATTTATTGCTTTTTTAAAAATATCTAGGGTGTAGTGTCCTGTTTTGTTAGCATCTTTTTCAGAAGTATAAAGTTTACTCATAAAAGCATATGCCTTTAACCCTTTTTCAGAAGCTTGTTGAAAGTGGTAGAAGGAATTAGGGTATATTGACTCTTTGAATAAAACTTGTGAGGTTCTTAAATCATCTAAAGCTAAATCAAGCCAAGAATCTATATATTTTTTATTCATATTCATTTTCAAATTTGAAGCATTGAATTATAATGTTCTTCACCTCCTATGTCTTTAAAGATAAGTTCAAACACATCAAATAAATCATTTGTGTTAGCTTGACTAATTCTTTGAAAATGTAGTTCATCAAGAGGGTTGGATTCATGACTGTCATCATTAATCTGTGAAATTAGAGAACTAAAAATAATTCTTTTAGAGTCTTCTTGGGGTAATTCTTCAATTATCTTCCACTCATTACTGTTGGTTCTTGTAAAGTTTAGGAAAGTCTGTATAATCCTCCTCATGATATTCCCAATTACAATGTTATTCTGATTTTCAGAATTTGTTTTTAATTCTATTAATGCTCTCCATAATAAATTATAATCATTGTCAATAGTGTTTTTGTTTAATCTAGTGATTTTAGAAGTTTCATTTACCTTTGTAACTTGAAAAAATGCTATGTCATAGCATAATTTGTTTCCCATTGGAAAAGTGACTTCCTTGAAAAAATATGTGTTATGTGTTAAAACAAATATCTGAAGAATAGATTCGTTGAAAAAATCATTTCTGAGTGAATTGGCTCTTCCTTTTTTCTTAGCTAGGTCTCTAATCAAAGTTGTGACCAAAAAAAGAACTTGACTATCTAAACTGGAAACTGGGTCATCAATTACTACTATCTTTTTCTTTTCTCTATTTGTTTCATTATCTGTCCCAATACATAACTGATGAAAATATAAGAAAGAAATGAAGTTCTTTTCTCCTTCACTTAATGTTTTGAAAACATCTGAACTATTAGAGTTAGACTCTTCTCGTTTAATATAATATTTTGGGATATTACTATCTTCTTCAATTTTTTCAATCTTAAAACCAGAAATACCGCTACTGGTTAGAATATTATTAATTTTATCTTTAGCCTTATCAGTATCAATAGTACTACTTCTGTTTTCCTCAATAATCTCTTGTGATTTTTGTGACTCAACATAGATAAGTTGTTTAATCTTCGTGTGTTCAAAAAAATCTAATGCAAGTAAATATTCATCTTTGATATTTTTTTCAATTTCTTCTTTGCTATGGAAGGCAAGATATGACCACACATTTTCTATTAACTTTTCTTTCTTATCACCAAGTGTATTGAAAGTTTCATTTTGAACTTTAATTAATTTCAATAAGTTACTTAGTTTCTCTTTAAAGGTAGTTAAGCTTAATATGTTTTTCTTTTCGTTACTATTGTCAATTTTGTCTTGAATTATAGACATGTTGTTCAAAAAAAACTCATTAAGTTCTTTTATTGTTAGAGTTGTTTCTTGATTTGGGTTATATACTTCTTCTATTTGTTGTAAGTTGGAAATTATTTTATTGGAACAAACTTTGTATTCTTCTTTTAAATCTTCAATTTCTTTTATTTTATTTTTGTATGTTTCGTCAAAATAGCTTTCAAATTTTTCAATTAAGGTTTTATTTATAGTTTTTTCTTGGCAGAATGGACAACTTTGTTCTTCTAGGTTTTTGTCAATATAATCAATGCCTTCTTCCACCCACTTTTTTATATTTAGGCTTTCAATCAAAGAAGCTATGTCTACATCCTGATTTCCTATAATAATTACATCCAGTATTTTATTAATTTTATTCTCCAGATTTCGTAAGTCTCTATATAGTAGGGGGTTTACATTGTTTTTAATTTCAATTATATCCTTTTCAAATAATTCTTGATAAGTATTGGTTATTTCTGACAATGAAACATCACTTTCTTTTGCCTCATTTAGAAGTTTTTTAATTTTTTTTAAGTGATTACTGCTGTTTCCAGAATGTTTTAGAGAAAGTTTTGAAAAATCTTTAAAAACATCCCGTTTTCTAAAAATTTGAGTTTTTAAAGTGCTGAAATTTAATTGTCTGTTTTTAACTATAGAACTTTTTGAGTCTTCAATTTCTTGAGTAAATAAATCATTTGCCTTTATTTTCTCTTGTTCAGCTCTTATAATATTATCAATCTCTTCATTTTGTTCATCCAATGAAAAAATACCATTCAGATTTTCATTTTCAATAAAGTTTCTTTCAATAAATTTTTCATCAAATACTAGTAGTTGACTCGTTTCATTATTATATCCAACTAGGCTGCAATTTTCGGTATTAAGATACTGTGTGTTATTTGAATCAGATACATTATATAGGTATTTAGCAATTGTAGATTTACCTGAGCCATTATTTCCATAAAAAAAATTAAGTTTTTTCAAGTCAGTAATAACTACTTCTTCATTGTAGCTTGTAATTTGATTTAATTTTATCTCTGTTATCATTGAATTGATTGGTTGCTTTTTAAGTGAATTTTCTTTTGTAATTAAAGTTGAGTAAAAGAACAAGTTACTAATATCCCATTTTATTTGGTATAACTCCTCTAACTCCCCCTTTTGGGTTTTTCATATCACCTTTGTATCTAGGTATGATGTGGCAATGGAAATGAAAAATACTTTGTCCTGCTACTAATCCACAGTTCATACCTATGTTATATCCATCTGGATTAAATTCTTCATCAATTAAGTTTTTAGCTATATCAATAGTTTCTGTTAAAGAGTTTTTTTCAAGGTGTGTTAATTCAAAATAATCTTTACGTAATTCATTTGATATAATTAGTAAATGCCCAGGAGAAACAGCAAATGAATCTTTAATTATAAAGTAATATTTGTTTCTGTAAAGTATTTTACTTTCAGGGATTTCTAAAAAGTTTTTCATTTTTTAAATATCTAAATATTGAAACCCGTTATTATGAGCTATAGTTAACATAGGCTTGATATGTTCTTCAAATCCATATTTGTTTATCTCTAAATCAGGAAAAATTGGTAAATAATCCTGTAAATAGTGATTTTTAGGTTTAATTTTTTTAATGATATCAATTCCAACTTTTTGAGTATTGTAAAATGAGTCAAAATAAATGTCAAAACGTGGTAACTTGTCACTTTTTTTAGAGTTAAAAGTACTGTCAGCAGGAATTAAATTCCACATTAAATCATGCGCTACAAATTGATAAGGAATAAAATGTTCTATAATGTATTCACCTTTAATAAGTTTTTTGCCAGTATAGATACAATTCAAAGAACCTAACTCATCTAAGACATAATCCCAAAACTTAATTTTATGATTGTTTAAGCTGTTTCTAATTATTGGTCTATGTATTTTATTAGGAATATCAGGAACATTTGGATTCCTTGTTTGTAAAAATAATGTGAGGTTCCAAAAACAAAACGCTTTTAAAACAGCAATGTTTTTTTTAAAATAACCAGCCCATTTGTCAGATATTACAATATAATCAGTAAATAATGAATATGGGATGTTATAGTTTATATCTAATGAGAGTTCATACATTTTAGATTTAGATTCAGCTCCCAGCCACGGACTTAAAAATTTATGAGGCACATTTTTATCAAAATGGTTTAAAATATTATTTGTTTCAGAGTTTGTTGAACTTATTAATTTATTTAATATTATATTTTGTTTCTCATCAATATTAATGCCTTCAAGCTCTTTAATCTTCAATATGGCATCTTGTATTAAATCTTGTTTTCCAAAAGAGATATGAAAATAATTTACAGTATACCAGGCTAAAGTTAACATTCTAGAAAAAATTTCTTTTTTACTTATAGTATTATTACCATTTTCAACAGCTTGTAAGATGCTCCAAAACCAATAAAATTTATAAGTGGCACTTGTGTTTTTAAATACAGAAGATAATTTTGAAATTGAAATTTCAGGGTTATATGGAAGGTTCATTTTATTAAAATATAACTTTAAATATTTATGGGGTTAATATGTGGACGGTTTTTCAATTAGAAATTAATTTCTAAGTATTCAGAAGCCAAAAATAGCGCTATTGTAAAGATAAATAATGATAAAACCCAGACAATACTATAGATTAAAGTTCTGTTTTTCAAATGCTTTACCTCACTTTTATATTCGAAATCCCCATTTAATATTTTTTCAATATCCTGCTTGATTAACACATCTTCATATCTTTTTTTTACATTTTTATATCTTTTTTCTAGTCTTTTGCTTTCCATAGAAAGAATGATTCTTGAAGCTATTAGATACAGAATAGATATTACAATAAAGCCAATGCCTATAAGAGATGTTTCTTTTGAGAATATTTTATTTAAATCTGATTTATTTACAACTTTAAAAATGAAAACACTTAAGAAAAATGAAATAAAAACAAAAGAACTTTTTTGAAAATTAGTTATAAAGGATTCTATTGATTTATTTACATCATATACTGTTTGCTCTATTTGCTCAATAATTTTGTTTCTAACTTCAAAATATTTGGAAATATTTCCTTTTATGTAAATCTGATTTGAAGATAAAATTGAGTTAAATACAGAGTTATCTATTTCAATAGAATCTTGATTAATATAAGATGTTAGTATATTCCTTGAAATTGAAATTTTATCCTCTATTTTATTTTTTTCGGAATATACCCATTTATATATTTTATGGTAATGTTCCAGACTGTATACAGATAGCTCTTTAAAATTTAGGCTGTATTTAAATGTCAGATTTCCTGTAATTGATAAGTGAAGATTATCTCCGTCTATTTCTGATGTATTAAATAAATATGCAAAACAAAAAACTTGTGAAAGTTTTAAAAAATAATTATCTAGAATAGACTTTGTTTTATCATCTATATTATCAAAATAAAAAGTGTCTGGATTAAAGGGGTATAAGATGTGATTTTTAAAATTACACTGATTTGAAATATAAACATCTTCATCTTTTTGGACATTTATTTTGAAGTCATCTTGTTCATTTTCTATAATAAAGTATGAATCAAATGTGTTTATTATTTCTAATAAGCTTTGTAGTGAAATAGATTGAAGATAATTATTGAATGCTTTATTATTTATAATAACTATCAAGTTGCTAGTTTTATAAATATTAAGGTTAATAGTAATATTTTCACAATCATCATATTCTTCTATTTCAAGATTATCAAACTTTTCTTGATTTATAGAATAAGATAAATCATCTATAACTAAATCCCATTTGTAATTGTATTTGCTTATTAGAGTATTTAAAGAATCATAATTTTCTTGATTAAGATTTTGAGATAATAAATTTAAATCAGGATGGTTAAGTTCAATCTCATAAAAGGAAAAAGATTCTTTAATACTGTTGGATATATCACCTAATATTTCATTTAGTAGCTTTTGAATCATTGATTTTTAACTTTAATAAAGTTATAGGCTTGGTCTGAAATGATTGTAATACCAAATTTCCCATCTATGCCTTCATAAGGTTTGATTATTTCAGTCAAATTTGGAACGTGTTTATCTATTTTTAGATATAATCCTTTTCCAAGAGGTATAGTGTTTACAATCCTCTTATCAACCTTTTTTTGAATGATTGAAAACTGATTGTCAAAACTTTTATCATCTTTAAGTTTTTCAAATTTATTAATTATATTAGGTAAAGGGAATTTGGGGTTAAAAGGAGTGTAGCTTTTTACTATGTCATAAACATCACTAAAGTTAAATTCTTTATTAGTTTTAAAGTAGCCTACAATACTGTTCCTTAGTAGAGTTCCATCTAATGCAAGACCTTCTTTAGCTTTTTCTCTATCAATAATTTTCACTAATTTATCAAGTGACTTTTCAGTATTAGCGTCATCAGTATTAACTTGTTCTAGCTCTAAAAAATCATACCACCAGTATTTGCTGTTGTGTTTGTCATTGAGATATATTTCTTCATTCCTAACATCATTTCCTAAATAATAAAGAAATGCTTTAAATACTTTTTTCTTGGTGTTTAATCCTCTATTTAATTCAAAGTTTTTTTCATTTATAATTTCATCATGTTCAACTTTGCATATTAAAATGTTATCAAAATCTCCTTGTTTAAAATGAATGTGTAACAAGCTTCCTCTTTGTACTTTAACACCTAGCTTTTGTATTTTTTTATCTGTTTCAATCTCTTTTTCTAAGAGTCTCTTAGCATTGCTTAAGAGGGTGTTTTCTATTTCTTTAGAATTAGTAATTATATCAGGAATTGAATTTTTTACTTCTGTTTTTCCGCCCTTAAATTTATATAGTCTTTTATTTGGGTTTTCAAGAATTTCATCAATTAAGTTTTCTACATAATTAATTATTGTTTGCTTTTCAACATCAATTACTATTTTCTCTATGTTCTTACTCGAAACGTCTAACTGATGTAAGCACAATAATTCTATTTCTATATTGCTCATATTTTATATTTGGCTGATAGTGTGAAATCTAAAAATACATTTTTTGCTCAAATTGTAAGTCAAATTTTTTTAAAAAAAATTCTGGACTCCAATATTGTGTGTGTCCAAGCCTCCTTATAAGTACCCCCGCCCCTTTGTGAGATTTCTGAAATACCCCACCCCTCTCTAGAAAAAAGATTTTTTTTGAGCTGGATATTATAAAAGTGAGTTTTATACATCTTATTCCTACTAGGAGCTAAAAGAGATGTTGTAGTTGTAACTTTTAGAAAGTAAATTTAGTTGTCTTATAAAATCTAAACCATCACATTTTATTCAAGATGTCTAACACATCAATTCTTTTTTTGACCCCACGCCACGCACTAAATACCCCCACTTATTTCTGGTAGGATGGATGCCTACTGCCTAATCAAACATACATTTTAAAGACTATTAGCTTCAAGGTGATAGCTGAAGCTTTAGTTAAAGGGATTGTGTTTTAGGCTATGTTCAACTCAAAATTATTAAACCAATGGTTAGAATTATTAATTATCAAAAAAGACAAGCAGAGGATGGTAGAGAGTTCTTTGTTTTAGAAATTACAGGAGGTGTTGAATTTGTTAAGTCAAAAGAGACTGGACAATTTTATGCAACTTCCAAAAAGTCTAGTATTCCTTCAACTTTTGATGAGGAAACCTGTAAAGCTCTTATAGGAACTGAAATGCCTGGTCAAGTTGTAAGACGGGAGGTAGAACCATATCCTTATATAGTTAAGGAAACAGGAGAGGAATTGTTATTATCTCATAGATGGGTTTATGTTCCAGATGAGCAAGATTCCAGAGCTTCTAGCTCTAATAAATTAGAGGCTGATGTAAATGCTTTTTCAACTAATGGGCAATTAGCCGAAGCTTATTAATGTTTTTCTTTAGTGCTGAAGTGACAATAACTTTCCTAGAGTCACTTTGGCACTTTTAATTTTTTCTAGTTTTGGTTTATACTCTATATAGGTACATACCAAGATTGGAATTTTTAATTTTCTAATTATGAAAGTATGTGAAATAAATGTGTCCTATTCCAATGGGAATAAGGAAAAGATTAAAATAGCCAATAGTAATGATGCTTATGAAGTTGCATTAAAGCATTGGAATTTAGATACTATAGAATTACAGGAAGAGGCAAAAGTATTGCTGTTAAATAGAGCCAATATAGTTATAGGCATATTCAATTTATCTAGAGGTGGTGTTACAGCTTGTATTATAGATATAAAACTGGTATTAAGTGTAGCATTAAAAGCAGTAGCTTCTGGAATTATTATAATACATAACCATCCAAGTGGCAACTTAAAACCTAGTCAAGCAGATTTGGATATTACTTCTAAATTGAAAAAAGCCTCTAAAATTGTTGACATTAATTTACTAGACCATTTAATTATAACCAAAGAAGATTATTATAGTCTATCTGATAATGGTAAAATGTGAAATAATTTTTTTTTGCAGGAATTGCAGAATCTGCAAAGTTTGCAAAATTGAGTGTGTGTAAATGAGTGCTAAAACACCTAAATATTCATTTTTTTATAGCTATATGGAATTTCCTAGATTAATAATATATAGCCAAAACTTGAAGAATTTTCCTGTGAAACTGTGCTATGATTTATTAGTCTATATCTACAAACAGAAAATTGCAGGGTTAGAAAGCAAAACAAACTAATAGCCAAAATTTAATTTTCGGATATTTCAATATCCATTAATTCAGCTAAAGTAACTTCTAAAGCTTCTGCTATCCTGTATAATGTATATAGTGTAGGGTTGGTTCTTCCAGATTCAATTCTAGATACATTAGTAGTATCAAATTCACCAATTATTTTGCCTGCTAAATCTACTTGTGTTAAACCTTTGGATTCTCTTATTTCTTGAATTTTTTTACCTGTAATTTTAAGTAAATCAGATTTTTCCATCCTTGTCATTTTTGACAAGTCAAGAAATGGCTTATATTTGTTTAGTTTAATGCCATATATGACAAGTTTGATGTTTTTAGATTTTGATGAAATACCAAGATTTGAATCTGATAGGGTAACACCTGAAAGGATGAAAAAAATTGAGAATATATTTTTAGCTCAAGCAAAGAGATTAGATGAAAGTCTTGGTAGGAAAGCTAATTTTCAAGATTTCATAGCTGAAAAAACTTATAAAAATGGAATAGCAGAATCTAAAAGACTATTCAATGGTTATATATATGGCTGGAACTTAATAGGTAGAACTACAGAAAATGCCAAAGAAGTTTATTTTAAGCAAATAGTTGAGTTTGAACAAGGCTATTCTTCTAACCAATCTAAATTAGCTTGGAGTGATGCTGTAATAGATGATGCTTCAAATTCATTTACCAAGATAGAAATTACAAGAGCAGAAGATGGCAAACCATTAATAGAGGTTATAGAATGTGAAAGATGTGGAGTAGATTTTAATGGCTTAAGTTTTGAAACTTTATGTGGTTCGTGTAAGAGTAAAGAGAAGCTAGTTAAAAAAGCCACTAAAAAGAATGATGTAAACTCAAAAGGCAAATCATTCAATACATTTTTATATGTAATAATTGGTGTAGTTTTTCTAATATTTATTTACAGACTAGGTAAAATTCCTTTTATAGTAATAGGAGCTTTAGTGCTATTTGCTTTAATGTATATAGGAGATAAAGAGGGTTGGGGCAAATAATGAATATTGAAGGTTTAGGTAGTTGGCTTATATCTCACGAAAATAGGCTAAAAGAATCCATTATAAAAACAGATTGCTACAAATGGACTAGATGGCAAGAAGATAACTCAACTCATATTTTTCCTTGTGTATGTCCAAATAGAAATCCTGAATGCATTTTTATTGAAACTTATTATGAGGTACAAAAGGCTTACTATTTAATTCAAAAGGAACAGGATTATTTAGAAGCTTTAGAGCAATACTACAAAATAAAACACAACAAAAGCGCAGTATTAGAATGGGCTAAATATTACGAGTATCTAGGTAAAGACATATTAGCATTCAACCCAGTAATTAAAATTAAAATCCAAAAAGAACCTTATAAGGTAAAGCAGATTGTTTTACCTAAAAAGGAGATGAAATACCTTTTAAAATTTAAAGAAATATTTGCTGAATACTACTATTCAAGTGAATATGAAAACTATTAAATATTAACCTTAAAGAAAATAAAGATGAAAAAAACAATCTACTTTTTATTAGTACTATTAGCAAGTCTAACTTATAGTTGTTCTAGTGATGATGACTCAAATCAAGAAGAACAAAATAGTTCAATAAGCTACAATTTAGATATTTCTGGTAAATATACTAATGAGTGGTGTGGTGTAGAAAATAACACAAGTAAGATAAAGTTTAGCTTTATAGAAGATGGAAACATTGAGTCTTCAGTTATTGGAGAGAGTAGTGTTCAGCTAGAATCAGGAGCTTTTAGTGAAGATTTATCTGGAAATATTATTGGAGTGAAATTAGAGTTGTTAGATTATGACCCAGATAACCTTACAGAAGGAAGTTATGGAGATGGCTTTGAAAGCTTGTCATTGAGGATAACTAACAATTCAGATGAAACAATTTTAATAGATGAAGATATATATGGTTATTATCTAGTGCATTGTACAGATGTTGCATATGAAGTAATGATATTATATAATATTGATACAGATGAATTAACAATTACTTCTGAAACAGATGGGTTTTAAGCCTAACTAAATTTATCATAACCACCTCAAAGTAGGTGGTTTTTTTATACCCAATAATTATGGATTTAGAAGAAATACCATTTAAGATAGGTATGCAATATGAAAATTGGGAGTTTGATTTAGAACCAGTAAAATTTGATGGAAATAATGTAACTTATAAATACATAAAGGGTGACATTAAAACTATTTTAAGTAAGCCAATTAAATGTATTTATCTGTATTTCAATTTTGATATTTTATATAGGGTTGAAATAGTAGTTAATGCATCTAATCCATTACAGATATTTACTGTTCTATATGGAATGCTAGAAGCTACCTATGGAGAACAGCATATTGCTACAGAAGAAAGCCTAGATAACATTTATGTTATTTGGGAATTGCAACAGAAGAAAATTAAATTAATATATAATTTTGACCTAAATAGAGTATATTTGGAAGTAGAAGTTTAAAGGCTTTTTATTAGCAGGAAATTAAGGTAAAAGGCACACAATTAGGCACACATAACTTTATAATAATTGTAAAGTGTTGAATGACAAGCCTGAAGTGTCACTGGTTCGAGTCCAGTTCCCGCTACTAAGTAAGACAAGGCTTTCGAGAAATCGAAAGCCTTTTTTATTTGCCTTCTTTTTATATAATCCTGTTATAATACGATCTCTAATAGCATCAATAATTAATTGTATTGCATCAATTAAGAATAGAGAATACTCATAATTTTACCATAAAGAAAGTTATATGACTAACTGTTTTTAAGACTTTCTTTAAATGAATGTTTAATCAATAAATTTAAAATTATGAAAATTAGAAATTTAATAATAACGATGGCATTGCTGTTTGTAACTGTATTTGCATTTGCTCAAAATAAAGATGATAAACGTGTTATGAAAGATGCAGAGAAAGCAATCTCAACGTTAAAGAAGTCAGATGTTGGATTAGAGAAATTTTTTAGCAATTCTTCGGGCTATGTTGTGTTTCCAAATATAGGAGAAGGTGCCTTAATTATAGGTGCGGCTTCAGGTAATGGTGTTGTTTATGAAGACGGAATGCCTATAGGAATGGCTGATATGAAAAAGCTAGACATTGGTTTACAAGCAGGCGGAGAAGCCTATATACAAGTTGTGTTCTTTGAAACAGAAGAGGCCTTAAATGCATTTAAGCAAGGAAACTTTGAGTTTTCTGCAGAAGCAAAAGCGGTAATAGTAGATAAAGGAGCTAGTAAAAATGTCAATTATAATGATGGTGTTGTCATTTTTGCAAAATCAAAAGCTGGAGCAATGGCAGATATTTCAATAGGTGGTCAAAAATTTAATTATTCAGAATTTTAATAGATCAATTAAATCCATATCACAAAGGAAAGCCGGTTATTATAATCGGCTTTTTTTACATTTTAAAAAGTTCAACCTATAGAAATATTTAGTTTCAATCTTTATGTTTTAGTGATTCTGTAAAATAACATAGTGATTTATGTGAATTTTAATATTAAATTTGATTAAAATCAAAATAGAGTAAATATTAACCTAGTGCTATACGATTTATAATGAAATTATTGTTAAAATTCGATTTTACTAAAGTTTGCAATACTGTTTTAAAGCAGAAATTGGAAGCGCACCAATTCAATTATCAGCAAACAGCTTTTGGTGAAATAGAATTGATGGATAAAGTATCAGAAGAGCAGTTAAAACTGTTTCATGAAGATATTAATAGTTTCGGAATAGAGGTTGTAGAAGACCCTAAAAAAATCGTTATTCAAAAAATTAAAGATGTCATCGTAGATATGGTCTTTAATGAAAAGGATATAAATGTGAAGACTTCTGTTTATTTGTCTGAGCAACTCGAAGAGAATTACAACTACTTGTCTAATTTGTTTTCTGAAATGACTTATACGTCCATTGAAAATTTTATTATATTACAGAAAATAGAGTACACTAAGATATTATTGACAAATGAAGATCTTTCGCTTACCGAAATAGCATTTAAACTCAACTATTCCAGTGTGGCACATTTAAGTAAACAATTTAAAAATACAACAGGTATTACACCTTCAGCTTTTCAGCGTATTATTGCTAAAAGAAAACAAATAAACTAACCTAACTATAAGTTTGTAGATATGAATAGCGATTATATTAATATAGCTTTGGCTGATGATGATGAGGACGATAGGTTATTTTTTACCGAAGCCTTTGAAGAATTGAAAATTAAAAGTAAAGTTTTACTTTTTAAAGATGGTATAGAATTAATGGAATATTTAAATGATTCCAATAATACCCTTCCTAACTTATTATTTCTAGATCTTAATATGCCAAAAAAATCAGGACTAGAATGTTTAAAAGATATCAAATCGGCTAAACGATTAAGAGGTATGGCCATTGCCATTTACTCTACGTCGGCATCAGAAGAAGATATCGAAAACACCTTTGTTAAAGGTGCCAATGTATATATTAAGAAGCCTAATGATTTTGAAAAGCTTAAAAAAGTACTTTCAGAAGTCGTAACTACCAATTGGCAATATCATACCAGTGGTTTAAATAAAGACAATTTTTTATTAAGATTATAAGCTATGCCAACACCTTCCAGCAGATACCTAAGAACCGCTTTTGTCGTTGGTCTTTTTGTTATTTTATGTATAGGTGGTTTTACGTATAAACATATTAGTGAGTTATCTCAAACATCAAAAGTTGTTAAAGATAATTACTCGTTAAGAAGTGAGTTAGAGCTTATTATTTCCAACCTAAAAGATGCTGAAATAGGACATAGAGGCTTTTTGCTAACGCATGATTCACTATTTCTTAATCCGTATAATGAGAGTCTACAAAAAATAACCAACAACCTTTCTAGGCTAGATACTCTAATTGTTCCTAATGGTGAGCAGGTAGAAAAACTCAAGGAATTAAAGAGCGATATTGCATCACGCTTTAAGAATTTTGACAAATCGTTTAGTCTAGCAAAGGATGATGCAATACTCTCTCAAGATTTATTATTCTTACTTCATGAAGGTGAAATTAAGATGGACAGAATCCGTGCAGATATCACCGAAATGTTAGAATTAGAGCAGCGTTTATTAATACACAATCAAGAGATTAATGAAGAGAAAATAGGTTTAACACCCTTGTTGTTTTATGGCCTATTAATAGTAACATTAGTTATTCTTTTACTAGCTTATTTTAAGATGACTAAGGATTTAAAAGTTCTAAAAGAGAATAATGTTGAATTAGAAATTTTTGAAAAATTAACCAAACAATCTGAGATTGTGAGTAATACCAGTACTTGGGTTTGGTATATTGAAGAAAATGAATTTGAGTTTTCAGATAATTTATATCGTCTAGTAGGTGAAGAGCCACAAAGTTTTGAACCAACTTTAGAAAATTTTTATAAATACGTACACGAAGAAGATATCAACCATTTAGGACAGCAAGTTAATATGATGATGCGCGAAGAAGAATTGCCTTTTACGACGTATCGCGTAGTACACAAAGATGGGACCATTAGGCATCTAAAGGCTTATTCTAAACTTATGGATGATACTGAAGGTGATAAAAAAATGTTTGGTGTTACCATTGATATTACAAGTGAAGTTGAAAACTACAGAATTATAGAGCAGCGTAATCAAGAGTTAGAACGTACCAATAAAGAACTGTCTGCGTTTAATTATGTTGCGAGTCATGATTTGCAAGAGCCTTTAAGAAAAATCCAGACTTTTATGTCACGACTAGAGGCTAAAGAAAAGGATCGTATTTCTGAAAGTGGACAACTCTATATTCAAAGAATGAAGTCTGCATCTGCGCGAATGCGTATGCTTATCGAAGATTTATTGCAATATTCCAGAACAAACACATCAGAAAAGGAATATTTAAAAACAAATATGAATATGCTCTTAGAGCATGCTAAGACAGAGCTTTTAGATAGTATTGAAGAGAAACAAGCTAAAATTATTTGTGATGATTTACCAACAATGGAGGTCATTTCGTTTCAAATTCAACAATTGTTTATCAACTTAATAAGCAATTCGTTAAAGTATAGTAAAGAAGATGTTCCTCCAATAATAGAAATTACACACGAAGAGGTGCGCTCTAGAGATGTAGAGCAAATAAAGGAATCCTTATATAAGTTTCATCATAAAATCACCTTTAAGGATAATGGTATTGGGTTTGAGCAAACTTATGCCGAAAAGATCTTCTTACTCTTTAATAGGTTGCATGGTAAATCTGAATATTCAGGTACAGGTATTGGTTTAGCCATTTGTAAAAAGATTGTAGAAAACCATAAAGGAGTTATTATTGCAGAGGGCAAACCTAATATTGGTGCCACATTTATAATTTACTTGCCGTTTTTAAAATAATAGACATTATCATCTGCCTTAAAATAGTATAAACATTTTCTGAAATTGTATAACATGCTCTATTTGTAATTGAGCATATTTGTTATGAGTTTTACTCCTCAATTTTATTAGTGCTTAAACTATTTCTTTTAACCGGTTTATAGCAAATTTCTGTAAAGAGTTGGAGCTCTTAATAAAATCGTTTTTCTACAATGAAGACTTTTCTTTACGTTTTTTTAGTGCTGTTAGTTATCCTTTGGGCGATAGGCTTTTTTGTTTATGCATTATCTGCTGTAATTCACATTGTATTAGTAGTAGCTATTATCTTACTTATAGTTGTCAATAGAAATAATTCTAAAGATTAACACAAGTCTTCTTCAAGGTTACTTCAATTTAAACGTTTCCATTTAAATCTGTTTTTTTAATTATCCATTCTGCCTGGTTATTCTTCAGTGTATCTGTAAGCATTGGTTTATATGGAGTTGATGGTTGATTTAATAGACCTCTAATTTGTACTTTTTTATGTTTTGTTTAACACATATTAGAAATGATGTAACAAAACTGAGGAATTGTATAACATAGCAAGCCTAAAGAGGTTGTTACTTTGTCATAAGAAAATTAACCAATCAATTATATCATGAAAATATCATCTAAACATTTACAAAAGCAGTTTGCAAGAGTGGGAAGAATTTTTCCAAAACGCAAATTTGAAGTTGCTTATTCAGAACTAAGGTATTCAAAACTTAATGCCGTAGTAAGCACCAAAGAGACCATTTAAGTTTACAAGAGTTACAATCCTAATGAGTAAGATTAAATAGGATTTATAAAAATTACAGTCTAACCAAAAACAAACACATATGAAAACTATAGAGATTAAAGCAAATAATTTACAATTTATGTTTCACGCTTTAAATAATGAAGTTGGTGGAACTTTTACAACAAACCTAAAAGAGGTTGAGTTAAAAATAGATAATGAGTTAGGTGTAGGCTTAATTAGAGGTATAGAACTAGAAAGAAACACTGTATTCATTGAGTTTGATGTAAAGTTTAAAGAAGACATTAAGTTCGTTGTAGAAAGTTCTAAACGATCAGTAGTTAACTTTTTATATTGTTCAGAAGGAAAATTAAAACATTCTTTTAATAATAATGGGTCTTCAAACACGGTTAAAACATTTCAAACAGGAATTTCTGCTAATATTGAGACCAATGAAAATCATATCAGCTTTTTTAAAGACGTTTATGTAAACTCTACGATTATTTCGGTGAACACCTCTGAAAAGAGCTCAGCGAAGCACCATATAAATAGTATGGTTTCAGAACTTTTTATTTCAGGAAAAACAGCAGATTATAGTTATGTAGGTTCTTATAACTTAAAAATTGCAGAAAACATTAAGCAATTAAAGGCTATAAAGCAAGATGGTGTTGTAAGAACATTATTAATTCAAGGATTAGTGAATTTTGTATTAGCCATGGAGATAGAACAACATTCTTTAGATCTAAAGAGTTCTCAAAATCCAACAGGATCATTAACTGCATTTGAATTAAAGCAAATAAAAGAATTATCGGATTACATTAATAATTTCCCTGAGACTAACCTAAGCGTTACAGAATTGGCAGCGAAGATTTCAATAAGTCCAGCTAAGGTTCAGGAAGGATTCAAATTAATGCATGGTAAGACGCTTAACAGTTTTATAAGATCAGTAAGAGTTAAGAAGTCTGAAGAGCTTATTAAAAACACAGACTTAAACATTTCTGAAATTGTATATTCATTAGGGTTTTCAAGTAGAAGTTACTTCTCTAAAATCTTTAAAGCGCAATACAATTGCTCTCCAATAGAGTATAAACAAAACATTAAGTTAGCTGCAACAGCATAATATAGATTAAAAAAAGAGTGTTAAAAAAAGAATAAAGAATGAAATGTCATATTGAGCGCAGTCGAAATACTTATAGGGATTTAATTCTTCGACTGCACTCAAGCTGACATATGTTCAAACAGATTGTCTTAGACATATCTAATGTCATAAAGATTAAGTTAGCTGTAACAGCATAATATATATTAAAAAGAGGTTGTATAAATAGTATTTTAAATATTTATACAACCTCTTTTTTTTGATTTCTTAATCAAAGAATAACTCAAATTTATATTTTTGATTTATGAATGATAATTTTACAAACGAATTCTTCGGAATTGGAATTCAGAATGGGAAAACGCCAGAAAATTTAGGAGTGCTTTGGAGGTCTGCTCAAAATCTAGGAGCAAGTTTTATTTTTACAATAGGCAATCGTTATGCAAAACAAGCTTGTGATACCCATAATGCGGTTAAATCAATGCCATATTTTCACTACGATACTTTTGAAGATTTCTTTAATAATATCCCTAAAGGAGCAAGACTCGTTGGAGTAGAATTAACAGAAGAAGCTGTGGCTTTAGAAACTTTTAATCATCCTAGACGTTGTGTTTATTTATTAGGTGCAGAAGACCATGGGCTGTCTAAACAGGCTATCGAAAAAAGCCATTTTTTAGTAAAATTTCAATCTCAATTAAGTCTTAATGTGTCTGTCGCAGGCAGTATTGTGATGTACGATAGAGGTATTAATAAACCCAGAGTATAACATCAGGATAATATGATATATAAAAAAACCTTGAATTTTTAATTCAAGGTTTTTTTTTTGATATATATTGAAATGGTTTAGCCATTCATAGAAACCAAAAACTCTTCATTGTTTCTAGTTTGTTTGAAACGATCGTTAATGAATTCCATAGCTTCTACTGGATTCATGTCTGCTAAATATTTGCGCATAACCCACATACGTTGAATAGTAGTTGCATCTAATAAAATATCATCACGTCTTGTACTAGATGATGTTAAATCTATTGCAGGGAAAATACGACGGTTAGAAATCTTACGGTCTAACTGTAATTCCATATTACCTGTTCCTTTAAATTCTTCAAAGATAACTTCGTCCATTTTAGAACCTGTTTCTGTAAGCGCTGTTGCAATAATGGTTAAAGAACCACCATTTTCAATGTTACGAGCAGCACCAAAGAAACGCTTTGGTTTGTGTAAAGCATTCGCATCAACACCACCAGAAAGAATTTTTCCAGATGCTGGTTGAACAGAGTTATAAGCTCTAGCTAAACGTGTAATAGAATCTAAAAGAATAACAACATCATGCCCGCATTCTACCAGTCGTTTTGCTTTTTCTAAAACGATGTTTGCAATTTTTACATGTTCATGTGCTTCTTTATCAAAGGTAGAAGCAATGACTTCGCCACGTACATTACGTTGCATATCTGTAACTTCTTCAGGACGTTCATCAATTAATAAAATCATTTGATAAACCTCAGGATGATTCGCTGCAATAGCATTGGCAACATCCTTTAATAACATGGTTTTACCTGTCTTTGGTTGCGATACAATCATACCACGTTGCCCTTTTCCAATTGGAGCAAATAAATCCATGATACGTGTAGAAATTGTTGCTTGCTTTTCGGCAATATTAAATTTCTCTTGAGGAAATAATGGTGTTAAATGTTCAAAAGCAACTCTGTCTCTTACAACATTAGGGTTTTGACCATTAATTTTACTTACCTTAATTAATGGGAAATATTTTTCACCTTCTTTTGGCGGTCTAACATTACCTAAAACAGTATCTCCTACTTTTAGACCAAATAATCTAATTTGAGATTGAGAGACATAAATATCATCTGGAGACGATAGGTAGTTGTAATCCGAAGATCTTAAAAACCCATAACCGTCTTGCATAATATCTAAAACACCTTCACTTTCAATAATCGCATCAAACTCAAAGTCTGGTTCACGATAGCGATTTCTACTATCTTTATTACCGTTATTTTTATTGCCATCTTTAGAACGTGGTTGCCTGTTGTCCTTGTTGTTTTGTGAACGTCTGTTGTCGTCTTTACGAGGGTTAGGTTTCTTCTGTTCTTGAGGTTTGTTATGAGCCTTTTCGTTAGTAGGTTTGTCAGTACTAGATTTATCTTCTCTAGGTTTGTTTTCTTGAGGTTTGCGCTCTTGTGTCTTACGTTCTTGGGGCTTGCGTGGCTGAGGTTTACGCTCTGGAGGTGTTGCTTTAGTTTCTTCTTTATCGTCAGAAAATTCTAGCGTTTTTTGTTCTTTAGTTTTTGGAGGAGCTTTTTGAACTCTAGCACGCTTTTGTGGCGGCTTACTTGGTTTAGGTTCAGCTTTAGCTTCTGTTTCTACTTTAGCTTTAACAGCAGCAGGATTGGCTGCTTGATAATCTAAAATTTGATAAACTAAGTCTAATTTTTTTTGTGTACGGTATTTTGGTACGTTTAGTTGTTTCGCTATCTCCTGTAATTCAGGAAGTTTTTTAGCTTTTAACTGAGAAATTTCAAACATTCGTATGTTGTATATGTATTATAATTTTGATATTATTAATTCAATATTTTCTAAATGAAATAAAAAGAAAAAAAGTGAGATTAATTTGGAAGATTAGAATGATGCAACTCAGTACGTTACTTCTTTCTATTGCAATAATACAATTTTATTTTAAAACAATTTCTATCTTTTTAAAAAATAAACTGCTAATTTTGCAGAACTTTTTTAATAAAAGATATGATTCAACGCATACAAACCTTATATTTATTTTTAGCTGCTGTTATCTCAGCAGGTTTAATATTTGTGTTTCATTTGTGGACAGATAATTCAGGAGCAAAAGTATTTGCGATAGATAATTATACTTATCTAGGTTTATTTTTGGGTTCTGCATTATTATCTGTATTTTCGATTTTTAGATTTAAAAACAGGAAATCCCAATTTGTTTTGGGACGACTCAATATAGTATTAAACTTTGTTTTACTAGGAATCTTTGTATATCAATCTCTAAATTTATCTGGAGAAATTAACGTTTCTGAGAAAGGTATTGGGATTCTTCTTCCTATTTTTTCTATTGTGTGTTTAGTCTTGGCTAACAAGGCTATTAAAAAGGATGAAGATCTCGTAAAATCTGTAGATCGATTACGATAGACCTAAAATCTTAGTAGTATTAGTGTGAAAAACCCAAACGCTGCCGTTTGGGTTTTTTTTTGTTCTTCATATTTTCTTAAAAAAAATAGACTTGTTTTATAAACTAAAATAATATAGTTTAGTTTAGTTATTGATTTTAAAGTCTCTATTAACAAATGAAAAAACAAGTTTTTTTACATGTATTAGCCGCTTTGGCTTTAATTTTTTTGTTGTATAAATTAGCTGCGTTTACTATAGTTACTTCAATCTTCATTGGTGTAGGTACGGCAGGTTTAGGGTTGTTATATGCTATGAATAATCGTAAAAAATAATTTGGACTAAACGTATTCATGATGCTTTTGTTTTTTTATAATTAAGAATCAAACTCAATTACTTCCAAATCTTTAATTGTTTTTCCTTCAATTTTAAACCGTAACATTGTTCTCACCTTATGAAAACCGTGTTTACCTACAGCGCCAGGATTCATGTGTAATAAATCTAGTTTTTTATCTGGCATCACTTTTAGAATATGAGAATGCCCTGTGATAAAAATATCTGGTGGATTTGCCGTTAATGCTTCTTTCACACGGTTATTGTATTTTGGAGGATAACCACCAATATGAGTTATCCATATACTCATGTCTTCACACATAAATTTGTTGTGAAGAGGAAATTCTGTTCGTGCTTTGGCATCATCAATATTGCCATAAACGGCTCGTAAGGGTTTTAGGTTCTTAATTTTATCGGTAACTTGTAAATCACCAATATCTCCAGCATGCCAAACTTCATCAGCCTGCTTTACGTGTTTAAGAATGGCCTCGTCTATGTAACTATGAGTGTCTGATAAAAGGAGTATTTTTTTCATATTTATTTTTAGAGAAATCGCTAAACTATAACTTTATATTTTAGGATTTCTTTAGCAACTAAAACAGTAACTTTGCACTTTAACAAAAGTAAGATTTCTATTGCGATTTTTTATTGAACTTTCATATAATGGTAAAGCCTATCATGGATGGCAAAATCAGCCTAACGCTATTTCTGTGCAAGAAGTTGTAGAAAAGGCACTTTCTACTATACTGAAAACCGAAATAGCTATAATGGGAGCTGGTAGAACAGATGCAGGTGTTCATGCGTCACAAATGTTTGCACATTTTGATTTTGAAGGCGACTTTAAAAATATTGATATAGTTTATAAACTGAATTCTTTTTTACCAAAAGATATTGCTGTGATTTCTGTGTTTGAAGTTAAGCCAGAAATACACGCTAGGTTTTATGCCGTAAGTAGAACGTATCATTATAAAATATCGACATCAAAAAATGTGTTTGATTACGATTTTGCTTACGAAGTTCAACAACCTTTAGATGTTGAAGCTATGAACGAGGCTTGCAAAATATTATTTCAGTATAAAGATTTTCAATGTTTTTCTAAAAGTAATACTGAAGTAAAAACGTATAATTGCGATATAAAAGAAGCTTTTTGGACCCAACACTCTAATCAGCTCATATTTACAATTACTGCGGACCGATTTTTAAGGAATATGGTAAGAGCTGTCGTTGGGACGATGGTAAATATTGGTTTAGGTAAACTGAAATCTGAAGATTTGCATAAAATTATTGCATCAAAGAATAGAAGTGAAGCTGGGTTTTCAGTTCCTGCTCATGGATTGTATTTGGTTAAAATAGTTTATCCTGAAACAATTAAATTAGAGAGTTAATAAATTAAATTTCCGTTGTAACGGAAAAGATACCGAAACAAGTTCGGCATAAAATGGCAGAAAAAGGAAAAAAAATATTTGATATATCGTTGTTTACACGATTGTTGCACTACATAAAACCCTATCGTACAGTTTTTGTTATTTCCTTATTTTGTGTAATAGGTTTGGCATTGTTTGGTGCATTTAGACCTTATGTGTTAAGGGAAGCTATTGATGTTAAAATTGCGAATAAAGAATACAACGGTTTTGTGCTATACATGCTTATCATGCTAGCTTTATTGGTGCTTGAGGTTGTTTCTCAATTACTGTTTATTTATTATGCGAGTTGGTTAGGGCAATCTGTGGTTAGAGATATACGTGTGAAGTTATTTAAGCACATGCTCAAATTTAAAATGACGTACTTCGATAAATCTTCAGTTGGTGTTTTAATTACAAGAGCTGTTACAGATATGGAGCGTATTGCCGATATCTTTGGACAAGGGCTGTTTATGATTTTTAGTGATGTCTTAAAAATGCTAGTGGTTGCTGGTTTTATGGCATTTATAAATATAAAGTTGAGTCTTATTGTATTTATAACAATGCCTATTGTTTTATTTGCGACAAAGATTTTTCAAAAATATATGAAACGTGCATTTGAAGATGTACGAACAGAGGTTTCTAACCTAAATTCATTTGTTCAAGAGCGTGTAACTGGTATGAAAATCTTACAGTTATTTACACGTGAAGATACGGAATACAAAAATTTCAAGAAGATTAATGAGCGTCACAAAAAAGGGTGGTTAAAAACGGTTTGGTATAATTCTATTTTCTTTCCAATCGCAGAATTTTTAGCATCATTAACTATGGCAATGGTTATTTTAGTTGGTGGCTTTGATGCTATTTCTGAAAACCCTGACACAACATTAGGGGATTTAATTTCCTTTACTATGTTTATTCCTATGTTGTTTAGACCTTTAAATCAAATAGCCAATAAATTCAACACGCTACAAATGGGAATGGTGGCTGCAGATCGTGTCTTTAAAGTTTTAGATACTACGTCTAATATTGACGATTCTGGAACTATTGAAGCTAATCACTTTAAAGGTAATATTTCGTTTAAAAATGTGCGATTCTCTTATATTAAAGAGGAAGAGGTTCTCAAAGGAATATCGTTTCATGTAGAAGCAGGAGAAACTGTAGCTATTGTAGGTGCAACAGGTGCAGGAAAATCTACAATTATAAATTTACTGAATCGTTTTTACGATATCAATTCAGGAACTATTGAAGTTGACGATACAGATATTAAAAATATGACTTTAAGTTCTCTTCGAAGTCAAATAGCTGTTGTATTGCAAGATGTATTCTTATTTGCAGATACAATTCTGAATAATATTACATTAAATAACGATGCTATTACAGAAGAGGATGTTGTTAATGCAGCAAAAGCAATAGGTATTCATGAGTTTATTTCTAGTTTACCTGATGGTTATCATTATAATGTAAAAGAACGTGGTGTAATGTTGTCTTCTGGTCAGCGTCAATTAATTTCTTTCTTAAGAGCTTATGTAACCAATCCTAGTATTTTAATTTTAGATGAAGCAACATCTTCTGTAGATTCATATTCCGAACAATTAATACAAGATGCTACAGATAAAATAACTAAAGGAAGAACGTCTATTGTTATTGCTCATAGATTGGCAACGATACAGCAAGCTGATAAAATAATAGTTATGGAAGCTGGAGAAATTGTTGAAATTGGGACACATAAAACGCTTTTAGAAAAAGAAACAGGATATTATAAAAACCTTTACGAAGTGCAGTTTTTAAAAGCTGAAGAGGTTTAGTAAAAGACCCTTACTTTGGGGCGAAATCTTCAAGATTAACAACGCCTGTAATCAGCATTATTACAAATACTAAAATTGAAACACCAATATAGGTCACAAAGAATAGTATAAAAAACAGCATAGATTTCATAATTAAACTTCCTAACGATAGTTTAAATATTCGTGTTAAAATATAGCAATGATATATAAACATTAATGGCCATAATAGGAGACTAAAGAGCATGTAATTGCTTGGCGTAACGAGTAATGCGATTTGTGCTAAAAAAAACATCAGTACCATTAAAAAAGACATGGAGTATAAGTAAATTATAGCATGCTCAGTGAGATTGTATTTTTTATCTATAAAAACAATCCATGAAATAATTGCCGATATTGGAATAAATGCAACATAAATTAAGGAATTGTACTCTAAGCCAAAACTAAACGATGAGTCAAACGCATTTTGTGAAAGGTTAATGTCTCCAAAAAGACTAGAAAAGTCTAAATGCTGCATGTAAAATTTCTTCAATAAAAATATTGAAAGTCCAGTTAAGGTTAATGCCAATCCAAAGAAACTAATAGGATTAACATATTTTTTTCGTACACCATTTATATAACTAACTATTACGTCTTCAGGTTGTTTAAAAAGTTGAATAAACGTTTGGAGTAATTTATTATCGTAGTTAAAGAAGGTTTCGCTAATATGCTCAAAAAGATTACGAATCGTCAATCGGTTTCTAATCACTTTAGCACCGCAACTTTTACAATAGGCATCGTATTCTTCAAGCGTTATATGACAGTTTTTACAATTCAATTATGTGCCATTATTGCAATAATAATACCTAAGATAAAGAAAATAAGTCCTACAATAGAGAATGATATAAAATAGGTAATCATTACAAAAATAAATCGTGTAAATGCTTCCCAAAAAGGCCCTTTAAATATGCGTTTGAGAACGTAGAAAAAGTAAACAAAACTTGGTATGGCAATAATGCTATAAACAATTAGATAGTCTAATCCGAATACTAAAAACAAAATTGTTAAAACAGCCGAAACAATAATGACTTGGGCAGAGTAGTATAGGTTAATCACTAAATGTTCTGTAAAATTATAGCGTCTTTCACCTAGTAGATAATAACCTAACCATGTGCCTAAAGCAGAAAAAGGTACAGAAATGATATATATAAGACCTTGATATTTAGTGAAAATATCGAAATTAAAATCTGCAAAAGGATTTTTTGTTTGTGATGTAGCAGAATTAAAACCTTCCATAAATGCTGATCCAAAATCCAAAGCTTCTTTGAAAAAGGTGGTCATTAAAAAGACCTGAATTCCGGCTAAAGTTAGGGCAATCGCAAAATATTGAAGTACATCTATATATTTTTTTCGAGTCCCTTCAATATAGCCTATAATTACGGTTTCAGGTTGTTTAAAAAGATCAATAAATGTGCGTAGGAATTTATTATCAATGGAAATAAATTGTTCGTTTATTTGTTGAGCTAATACTTTTGGCTTTAGGCGATTATGAATAATTTTTGCACCACACTCATCACAAAATTTTTGTGATGCTCTAAGCGTGTTATTACAATTTTTACAATTCATTAGCCTAAATCTTGCTTAATTTTTTCTCTAAGTTCATCTGTATTTTTAAACATTTCGAACTCTCCATTTTTAATATAAGAAATCTGTCCTGTTTCTTCACTTACACAAAGTGCTAAAGCATCTGTTTTTTCTGTAATACCAATGGCAGCTCTGTGTCGTAACCCAAAACGTTCTGGAATGTTTTTTTCATTATTCACAGGAAGAATAACTCGTGTTGCTTTTACAATGTTTTTGTCTATTATTATAGCTCCATCATGAAGCGGACTGTTTTTAAAAAAGATGCTTTCTATAATAGGTTGTGAGACTAAGATGTTCATTTCGTCTCCTGTATCTGTTAGAAAATCTAAATTATTATTGCGTTCAATAACAATTAAAGCTCCTGTGTTTGTTGCCCCCATTTTGTTGCAAGCATTAATAATAGCATCAACGTCTGTAGAAGTTTGATCATCATTTTTAAGAAACTTAAAATTTTTAAAAAGATTTCGTTTGCCACCAATATTAGTAGAGCCAACCATTAAAAGAAATTTTCTAATTTCTGGTTGAAAAACGACAATTAAAGCAATAATTCCAACCTTCATAAATCCATCGAAAATGCTATAAAGCATCTGCATGTTGAGGAAGTCTGTTAGTCTCCAAGCAAAATAAATGACAAGGATACCAATAAAGATGTTGATGGCAACGGTGCCTTTTACAAGCTTGTAGATGTAATAGAGTAGAATAGCTACGAGGAAGACATCCACGAAGTCTATAAATCTAAAATCCCAAAGTTGTAAGTTTTCCAAATGGCTAGTGTTTCTGCTAATTTACTAATTTATGTTTAGTAGAAAAGAAAATGCGTATCTAATAATTAAGTCTTTTTGGGTTTTAAAAAAGACAAAAGGGGGCTATTTTAGTATATAAACTCGTTGTTGGTAATTATAATTTTATCGGATTTAATTTTTGATAATTTTGATTTTACTGAAATGTAATCTTGAAAGCTCATACGTCCTTCAAAATAAAGATCAATAGCATATCCGTTTATTACCATGTCTTCAGAAATTGAAGTACTAAGAGCTAATAATTCTATATAAGATTGGAGTTTTTGTTGAATCTTATCTTTATTGTTATTAGTTATGTCTAATGGTATTTCTAAAAAAGTACTTGTTGAGGCTTGGTTGTTTTTTAATTTTTCTGCTACGAGATCTTGTAGATTTATAGAGGTGTCTATTGGTTCAGAAAATTCATAGAAAACATCTGTAAATTCTAAAAATCCCAAATTGCCAATACTCGTATCATTACAAGTAAAATAATTTTTAGCATCTTCATTTTTATGCATTTCGGCATTTCGCTTTTTGTCTTGCATAAATTTTATATGCGGAATGGCTTGTTTTAATGTTAATCGTTTATCTACATTAACTAGCCAATTTGTAGAGATAATCAGATTTTTTCGATTTAATAAAGTCGAATCAGCTTGTGTTTCATCATAAAAAATATAAGCAGGTGATACATCTAAAACTTCTGTAACTTCTGCTTTTTCAATTTCGGGTAAGTATAAAACACGTTCGTTGTTACAACTAAAACATGTTAAAATGATAAGTAAGTATATATAGCGCATAGGTTAATTAGATTGCAATTGGTTATAAAGGGTAATACATTCTGAAGCTTCTTTTACGTCGTGTACACGTAAAATTTTTGCTCCTTTTTGCAAAGCAACCATGTGTAAAGCAGTGGTGCCGTTAAGAGCATTTTCTGAAGTTGAATTTAATGTTTTGTAAATCATAGATTTTCGAGAGACTCCAGCTAGAATAGGTTGGTCTATTAGTTGTAGTAATTCTAGTGTATTGAGCAATTCAAAGTTTTGTTCTGTGGTTTTTGCAAACCCAAAACCTGGGTCTATAATAAGGTCGTTTATTTTTGCTTTGTGAGCTTCTGCAATTCTGTCTGCAAAATAAGAGATAATTTCTTTTGTTAGGTCATTATACTGAGTGTGCTCTTGCATGGTCTTAGGAGTTCCTCTCATGTGCATCATGATATAAGGCACAGCTAATTTTCCTACCGTAGTAAGCATATTGTTATCTAGTTTTCCGGCAGAAATATCATTAATTAGGGCCGCACCAGCTTCAATACTCTTTTTCGCAACATGACTTCTAAAGGTGTCAATAGAAATTAAAGTTTCAGGGAAATCTTTTAAGATTAATTCAATAATAGGAATGACACGGTTTAATTCTTCAGTTTCACTAACATCATCAGCATTTGGCCGAGAGCTGTAACCACCAATATCAATAAAAGTAGCTCCATGGCTTAGCATGGTTTCAACTTGATTTAAAATAGCAGTTTCGTTATTATATTTTCCGCCGTCAAAAAACGAATCTGGTGTAACATTAAGAATACCCATCACTTTAGGTGTGGATAAATCTATGAGTTTGCCTTTGCAGTTAATATTCATAATTTAATCTAAAAAAAACGTTAAGAAAACTTTAAACCTCAAATCTTGAACTTCTAATTTATTTATGCGAAATTTACGGAAATTTTACGCGATAATCGAGATTAATATATAGGGCATGGCTTTATATTTGAATCGTTTTTAATCCAAGAGTTTATTCTTTCGGAACCTTAATTTATAGCAATGCAAGATACTTCAAAACAATATGATGCCGTAATTGCCAAATGTAGAGCTCTTTATGTAAATAAAATGAGTGATTATGGTAGTGCATGGAGAATTTTAAGATTACCATCATTAACCGATCAAATTTTTATAAAAGCTCAGCGTATAAGAGGGTTGCAGCAAAACGAAGTTAGAAAAGTAGATGAAGGCGAAGTTAGTGAGTTTATAGGCATAATTAATTATTGTGCTATGGCTCTAATTCAGATAGAAAAGGGAGTTGTAGAACAACCCGATTTAAGTACAGAAGAAGCTACTAAACTTTACGATGAAAAAATTGCCGTAACAAAGCAATTAATGTTAGATAAAAATCACGATTATGGTGAAGCTTGGCGCGATATGCGTGTAAGCTCATTAACAGATTTAATTTTACAGAAATTATTACGTGTAAAACAGATTGAAGATAATGCCGGAAAAACAATTGTTAGTGAAGGGATTGATGCGAATTATCAAGATATGATAAATTATGCGGTTTTTGCTTTAATTCATTTAAACGAAGGTAATTAACTTGTTGTTCCTGTAAAGTCAGGAATTTATTAAAATAAACATATATTTAATGTCACTTAGACGACTCTTAGTGAACAAAAGGAATACAATAAGCATATGAAATACATAGTAAACCTTAGCAGAATATTCACCGGAATATTATTCATTATTTCTGGATTTATAAAACTGAATGATCCACTCGGATTTTCATACAAACTTGAAGAGTACTTTGGCTCAGATGTTTTAAATATTGAATTTTTAATTCCTTATGCTTTAGGGATTTCTGTTATTGTCGTAGTGTTTGAGGTTGTTTTAGGCGTTTTTCTATTAATAGGCTATAAACCAAAATTTACGGTGTGGAGTTTATTGTTAATGATTATCTTTTTTACATTTTTAACTTTTTATTCTGCTTATTTCGACAAAGTAAAAGATTGTGGTTGCTTTGGTGATGCTTTAAAACTAACACCATGGGAAAGTTTTACTAAAGATGTGATTCTGTTAGTGCTTGTTTTAATTCTATTTGTAGGTATAAAACACATTAAACCTATTTTTACAAAATTGCCAACAACTATAATTGCTCTATTAAGTTTTGTATTGTCACTTTGGTTTGGTTATCACGTTTTAATGCATTTACCATCAATAGATTTTAGAGCTTATGCGATTGGTAAAAATTTACCGGAACAAATGGTGACTCCAGAAGGTGCACCAAAAGCAATTACAGAATATACATGGACATTTAATGTTAATGGCGAAGAGCAACAATTTGTAACCAATGGAAGTTATCCAAAAGTAGACGGTGAGTATGTAGGTGTAGAAACTAAAGTTATTGATGAAGGTTATGTGCCTCCAATTCAGGATTTATCTATAGAATCTGATGATGAAGATTTAACCCAATATTTCTTAGAAAAAGAAAAGTTAATAATGATTACGATGTATAATGTTACTAAAGGTGAAGCTGAAGGTGTAGCAAAGTTAAAATCGTTTACAGACGAAGCGATGAAAAAAGGGTATACTGTAATTGGTTTAACATCTTCTGGCTCTGCAGATAAAGCACAACTAAAAAAAGATTACAATCTTAATTTTGAATTTTACTTATGTGACGAGAAAGTTGTAAAAACTATTGTTAGGGCAAACCCAGGTGTCATTATTTTAAATAGTGGAACAGTGGTAAACAAGGCACATTGGAATGATATTGAAGCTATTGAATTGTAGTTTGTAACCTTTGTGTGGTTAATAATATTAACGTGAATTTGAGATTGGTGTTAAATGCTAACTAAAATAATTTTTGAAAAACTTTAGATATTCTTTGTGTAATAGTTTTCAATAGTTAGATTTTGAAATTAAAAAAAGAATCTGTTTTTGATAAAGTATTTATTTCATAAAATTGGCTACGCATGTATCACCTTAATTGGCGTTATAACTGTCATTTTCTTTTTATTTACAATTTTACCAGGCGATCCTGCTAAGATGATGTTAGGTCAAAATCAAACGGCAGAACAAGTACAAGCGGTAAAACAAAAATATGGCTTTGATAAACCTATAGGAACTCAGTTTTTATATTATTTAAATGATTTGTCGCCCATTTCATTTCATTCAAATACACCAAAAGATTATACTTATTTGAGTCCTAATAAATATACTGCAACAACGCTTTTTACATTAGGTAATACAACTACGGTTGTAAAAGCACCTTATTTAAGAGAATCTTTTACCAAGCAAGGCAAAAAAGTAACTCAAGTAATTGGGGAAACTATTCCAAATACGTTTGTTTTAGCAATTTCAGCTATTGTTATTGCGATTATTTTAGGTGTTGTTTTTGGTATCATTTCAGCATTGTACAAAGATACTTGGATCGATAAGTCCATTCAAATATTAAGCACGTTTGGTATGAGTGTGCCATCATTTTTTAGCGCTATTTTGTTTGCTTGGTTGTTTGGTTTTGTACTACATAAGTACACCAATTTAGAGATGACAGGAAGCTTGTACGAACTTGATGATTTTGGTGAGAAAATGACCATTAAATGGAAAAATTTAATACTTCCAGCCATTGTTTTAGGAATTAGGCCATTGGCCGTAGTGATTCAGTTGATGCGGAATTCATTATTAGAAGTCTTAAATCAAGATTATATTAGAACAGCAAGAGCTAAAGGTTTAAGTGAGTTTCAGGTGATAAAAAACCATGCAGTTAAAAATGCGTTAAATCCTGTAGTTACAGCTATTTCAGGTTGGTTTGCGTCTATGTTGGCAGGAGCTGTTTTTGTAGAGTACATTTTTGGATGGAATGGTTTAGGTAAAGAAATTGTAAATGCATTAAACACTTTAGATTTACCTGTAATAATGGGAGCTGTTTTAGTGATAGCCATCATTTTTATAACCATTAATATTTTTGTAGATATTATTTATGCTTGGTTAGATCCTAGAGTAAAGTTATCTTGATGAAATACTGATAATTGTCAATTTACTTTCACCTTTATTGTGTTATTTTTGTGCATTAAAATTAAAAAATCAATTCACTTATATTATGAGAAAACATATTGTAGCCGGAAACTGGAAAATGAATAATGATTTACCTCAAACAGAACTGTTAATAACAGATTTGTTAAAGCAAAATCAAACATCAGATGCTGAGGTAATGATTGCACCAACGTTTACAAATTTATGGCAAGCGTTTGAATCTTTACGCCAAGAACCTATAGAGGTTATTGCTCAGAATATGCATTTTGCAGAAAACGGAGCTTACACAGGTGAGGTTAGTGCTAGTATGTTAAAGAGTATCGGAATTAAAACAGTAATTCTTGGACATAGTGAACGTAGAGCATATTACAACGAAACGGATGAATCATTAGCTAAAAAAGTAGACGCGGCTTTAGCAAATGATATGCGCGTTATTTTCTGTTTTGGAGAAGAATTAGCAGATAGAAAAGCCGGAAATGAAGAAGCTGTTGTTGAGGGGCAAATTAAAAACGCATTGTTTCATTTAGGTGCAGATGCTTTTAAAAGCATTGTTTTAGCTTACGAACCCGTTTGGGCCATTGGAACAGGTGAAACAGCGAGTCCAGAGCAAGCTCAAGATATGCATGCTTTCATTAGAAAAACTTTGGCAGATAAATATGGAAACGACGTTGCAGATTCTGTTTCAATATTATATGGCGGAAGTGTGAAACCAGCAAATGCTAAAGAGATTTTTTCTAAACCAGATGTTGATGGTGGATTAATTGGTGGTGCAGCGCTTAAAGCAGAAGACTTTTATGCAATTGTAAACGCCTTCTAAATATCGTTTAGTACGACTCATAATAAAAGTCCTTAAATAAGGGAATACAACCCGTTATTTAAGGACTTTTTTTTGCGTTTAAAGAAACGCTTAAAACTATTGTTATATCAAGAGTTAAATACCAATTTCTACTTGAAATCGTAAATACCAATCATTGGCTTTACTAGAATCAAAATAGTTTAGTTCACTGTTGGTAATTTCTGCTTGTAATTTTAAAGCGTGTTCCCAAATATATTTAGTTATTCCTAAACTGTATTGGTTGGTTTGTGGCGTTAACATTTCAATGTCTTTATGTGGTTCTTGGTAAGAAAAGCGTCCTACAAGCTCGTAATTACTTTTAAAAAGGTAACTTAATTGTGTGTCAAAACCACTACCAGCAAAAACATATCTTGATTCTGAAGCATCATCTGGGTTAATGGTTATAGCATCATCAGTTGTTCTATTCATATAAGCCGTTTGAAACGCCCAACCATTGTATTTTACAATGGCATCTAAAAATAGGGACTGTATGTCGCGTTTTTCAAATAAATCATCTCCAATAGTACCACGAGTTCTTCGTGCATCATCATTGTAATGATAAACGCCAGAAAGCATTAGTTTAGGCGTTTTTTCGCGTTTTAAGTCGCCTTCAAATAATGTTCCGTTACTTTTAAAAGCTCCAAAAGGAAACAATTCTAAACGGCCTGTAAAAGCTAATCCAGTATCAGGTTCTTTGGTCCAATTTCTACCTTCACCAGTACTTATGGCGGTTTTAATGTTGTACGAAAATTTATGTTCTAATTCATTTAAATAATAGACCTGTAGTCCAAAATCTCTATCAATATTAAAGCGGGAATTGTTTATTGAGCGATCTGTAAGCTGTAAAGCACCAGAGGAATTTATACGCTGCCTGTTTCCTGGGAGTTTGGTTTGTCCAAAACCAATATTCCAATGCTCATCAGGTCTGTAAAATACAATTGCATCTCTAATTATATTAAGGTTGTCGCCGTCTTCAATTGCTCCTACATCATTTGGAGAGAATGATAATTGAATGACATAAATTATACTAGGATCCCCAACATAACCATCAAAACGTAAACGTAGACGTCTAATCATGGCTTCGTATCCATTATCTTCATCGTCGTTATTTAAATAGGTAAATCGGTTTTGCATTCTAAAACGAATATTTAATTTAAAAATACTGTCAGGAGAGGTAATGCCTAAACCTTTACCATAACTATAATAAGGTAGTGCAGATAGTTTTATATCATTATTGTCTTGGGCAATAGATATTTGAGAAAAAACCAAAAAAAGAATAGCAACAATATATTTGTTCATAATATTTTAATTTGCAACAAAAGTAATAGTAACTAAATTAATGATTAGTAAATTTGTAAAAAAAAGAAATAAATGTCTGAAATATATTTAGGTTATACATTTAAGGTAAGTCCTTTACAACCTGCAGTTGAGATTTTAATAGCAGAATTAGGTTATGCTGGTTTTGAAAGTTTTGTAGAATCCGAAGACGGGGTTACGGCTTACATTCAAAAAGAGGAGTGGAGTGAAACTATTTTAGACGATGTTTACGTTTTAAAATCAGATGAGTTTGAAATCTCTTATACTTCAGAGGAAATAGAGCAAACGAATTGGAACGAAGAATGGGAAAAGAATTTTAACCCAATTATAGTTGATGATGTATGCTCTGTTAGAGCACCTTTTCATGACAAACCAAACACAAAATACGATTTAATTATTGAGCCTAAAATGAGTTTTGGGACTGGGCATCATGAAACGACTCATATGATGATTCAGCATATCTTGAAAAATGATTTTAAGAATAAGACTGTTTTAGATATGGGTTGCGGAACTGGTGTTTTGGCAATCTTAGCAGAAAAAGTAGGAGCAACTAAACTCGATGCTATTGATATTGATAATTGGTGCTATTTGAATAGTTTAGAAAATGTCAATCGAAATAATTGTAAGCATATTTCGGTTTATGAAGGTGATGTAGCTTTACTAGAAGGAAAACAATACGATAGTATCATTGCTAATATTAATAGGAATATTTTGTTAGCAGATATAGCAAGTTATGCTAAGTGTTTAAATCCTAACGGAACACTATTTTTAAGTGGTTTTTACCAAGAAGATATTCCAATAATTGAAGCAGAATGCAATAAGCAGATGTTAAAATTGGAGGAAACTATACAAAAAGGGCAGTGGGTTTCGTTAAAATTTATAAATTAGTAGTAATTAAAAATAGAGCCTGTCACATTGAGTACTCTAGAAGCACTTAAAAAGATATCCACTATGACAAAAGAAAAACATGCCGTAGAGCTACTTCTAAAAGAAGAAGAATTAAAACAAAATGAAATCGTATTGTTTAATGATGATGTAAATACATTTGACCATGTTATTGACACCCTTATTTACGCTTGCGATCATATGCCAGAACAAGCAGAACAATGTGCTTTGTTAGTGCATTATAAAGGAAAGTGTACCGTAAAAACGGGCTCTTATGAAGATTTAGAGCCACGATGTTCCAAGCTTTTACAAGCAGGACTCAGTGCTGAAATAGTTTAATAAAAAATCCCACTTCAAAGTGGGATTTTTTATTTGTAATTCTTATTTGTAATGTAGAATTATTGATCTTATTTAGACATTCTGCCTACAGCGCAACTCACAAAAGATTTCGCTTTTTTAGGTAAAGAGTTTGCATCTCCTAGAATGGGATAACCTAGATGAGATAATTTACTTTTTACAGCTTCTATGTCGTTTTCTGTTGACGCAAGAAAGCTTACTTCGTCTGTGTCATTATCTACAACAACTTCAGAAATACCGTCGAGTTTAGATAACTGTGTTACTATAGTATTAGCACAGCCACCACATTTTAAGTTTTGTATTTTAAGTGTGTTTTTCATAATTTTTGACTTTATAAAGTTGAAGGACAAACAAAATCGGTTGTCTTTATATCCGTTTCTTTAATTGCATTATAGCCGCCATCAACATCTATAAGTTTATCATAGCCTCTGGCTTTTAAAATAGATGCAGCAATAACAGAACGGTAACCTCCTGCGCAGTGTACGTAATAGATTTTATCTTTACTTACTTCGTTCATCTTTTCATTAATAAAATCTAATGATAAATGTTGTGCATCTATAATATGAGACGATTGGTATTCGCCATCTTTACGAACATCTAAGATGTTTATGGGATTTGCTTTTGCTCTTTTTGCAAATTCTTCAACAGAAACAGAATCTAATGTTTCTACTTCTTTTCCTGCTTGTTTCCATGCGTCTAAGCCACCTTTAAGGTAGCCTAATGTATTATCATAACCAACACGAGAAAGTCTTGTCACGGCCTCTGCAGATTTGCCTTCAGGAACAACTAATACTATTGGCTGTTTAATATCCTTAATTAAGGCGCCAACCCAAGGGGCAAACTGCCCATTAAGTCCAATAAAAATAGAATTTGGAATATGACCTTTTATAAAATCGGATTGTGGTCGTACATCTAATACTAAAGCAGATTCGTGATTGGCCATAGCTTCAAATTCATCAGGATTAAGTGCCACATCACCCGTTTTTAAAACGGTTTCAAAAGCATCATAACCCATTTTGTTCATCATAGCATTTTTTGCAAAATACTGTGGTGGTGGTGCAATACCATCAAGCACTTCTTTTACAAATTCAGCTTTAGTCATATCTGCACGTAAAGCATAGTTTGTTTTTTTCTGTTCTCCTAAAACACCAACAGTTTCTTTGCTTAGGTTTTTTCCACAAGCAGAGCCTGCGCCATGAGCAGGATAAACAATAATGTCATCGGCTAAAGGCATAATTTTATTTCGAAGAGAATCAAATAACATTCCAGCTAGATCTTCTTTAGTTAAATCAGATTTAATAGCTAAATCAGGTCTTCCAACATCGCCTAAAAATAGTGTGTCTCCAGAAAAAATAGCGTGATTTTTTCCGTTTTCATCAATTAATAAATAGGTTGCAGATTCTAAAGTGTGTCCTGGTGTATGCAAGACTTTAATAGTTATGTTTCCAATTTTTAGTTCCTCTCCATCTTTAGCAGAATGGATGTCATATTTTGTAGTAGCCCCTGGTCCAAAAACAATAGTTGCACCAGTCTTATTGGCTAAATCTACATGTCCCGATACAAAATCAGCATGGAAATGCGTTTCTAAAATATATTTAATTTTGGCGTTATTAGCTTTGGCTTTATCAACATATTGTTGGATTTCTCTAAGCGGATCAATTATAGCAACTTCACCTTCAGATTCAACATAATAAGCACCTTGTGCTAAACAGCCTGTATATAATTGTTCTATTTTCATTCTTTATTTGTTTGTATTGCAAATTTACGAAACTTCATTTTTTGAAATGTGATAATTATCACAAAGTCTGTTAAAAGAGCTCCTTGAATATAATATAAATGGCCATAAATATGGTGAAATAGCCAAATCCTCGTTTTAATCCTTTTGCACTGATTTTTTTAGAAAGTGCTAATCCTATAAAAATCCCAGCAATTGAGATTCCAGTAAACGTGATTAGAAATTGCCAATCAATTTGTAACGTTTTTAAATCTCCTAAAAAGCCTATAAGCGATTGTATGGCGATTATAAATAATGACGTACTAATGGCTTTTTTTATAGGGAGTTTTACCAATAGCACTAGTGCAGGGACAATTAAGAATCCGCCTCCAGCACCAACTAAACCTGCTAAAGCTCCAATACCTATGGCTTGAGTACCAATGGCAAAATAATGGGTGTTGTCAAATGTTTTAATGACATTGTCGCTATTAATGGTTTTAGATTTAATCATTGACCAACCAGCTAAAAGCATAATGATAGCAAATAGCAACATGATGAAAAGTGAATTGGTAAGTTTAAAGTTTCCAATAGAAAATATGACTTCGGGTAAATTTGGTATGACCAAACTTCTCACCATAAAAACCGTAATTATTGAAGGAATTGCAAATACTATAGCTGTTTTAAAATCTATTGTATTTTTTTTGATGTTTCGTATGGTTCCTACTAATGCGGTGCTGCCTACCACAAAAAGCGAATAGCCTGTAGCAATGATTGGACTAAATCCTAAAAAGTATACTAAAATAGGAACGGTTAAAATAGAACCGCCTCCGCCTATAAGACCTAAAACAAGTCCAACAATTAAAGCACCTATATAGCCTAGTATTTCAATTAATTCCATATTAATGTGGAAGTTTGTTTTTTAGTAAACCATAGGTGTAAGTACCTAATAATGCTGCAATAATGACAATTATAATAGAAAAAGCTCCTGTACCTAACAAAATATACATTGGTCCAGGACAGGCACCACATAAAGCCCAACCTAAGCCAAATATAGTTCCACCAATGATATAACGTGTAAAGCCACGTTCTTTTAAAGGGACGTTTAAGGTTGTGCCTTTAATGGTTTTTACGTTGTTTTTTTTAGAAAGTAATAGTAGTAGAATTCCTGTTCCAACAGCTGTTCCAATAATGCCATACATATGGAAGGATTGAAATTTAAACATTTCGAAAATACGATACCATGAAACTGCTTCTGATTTAACGAGTACTATTCCAAAGAATATTCCGACAATAAAGAATTTGATATATTTTCCCATAATTAAAAGAGTATTGGATAAACAAGGTGAATCATAATTAAACCGCCAATAAAGAAGCCAATAACAGCAATGAGTGAAGGTAATTGTAAGCTACTTAGGCCTGTTATGGCATGGCCAGAAGTACAGCCGCCTGCATAGCGTGTACCAAACCCAACAAGAAAACCTCCAACGATAAGTATTAGAATTCCCTTTAGACTAAAAACGGAATTCCAACTAAATAGTTCTGGTGGTAATAAACTTTGTCCTATATCATTAAAACCTAATGCTGTTAAATCTTTAACTGTTGCTTCACTAAGATCCATGTGTATAGGATTTGATAAAAAATAATGTGCAATAAAACCACCAAAAATAGCACCAAGTACAACGACGAGATTCCATCGTTGACTTTTCCAGTCAAATTTAAAAAACGCTACACGTTTGCCTGCGCCACCAATAGCACATAAGGTTCTGAGATTGGAGGACATGCCAAATGTTCTTCCAAAATAGAGGAGAAGAAACATGACAATAGCAATGCATGGACCTGAGACATACCAAGGCCAAGGTTGTAAAATATATTCCATAAAATTAATTATAAGACAAAAATAAAGTTCTGTTATTTAGGTAATGTAATAAATGTGACTAAAATTCTAAAACACTAATCTTGTTTCTACCAAGTTCTATTTTTTTCTCTCTTTCGAGTTGTTTTAATAGTCTTGAAATTACGACTCTAGATGTATTTAAGTCTTCTGCAATTTCTTGATGTGTCATTTCTAAATGTGTAGAAGCAGATAGCTTTACCTGATCTGTAAGGTATTTAAATAAGCGCTCGTCCATTTTCATAAAGGCGAGTGTGTCAATGGTTTCTAACATTTCGTCAAAACGAATTTGATAGCTTTGTAAGATAAAATTTCTCCAACTCTCATTAGAACTAAACCATAGTTTCATGTATTCTATAGGAATCATTATTACAGTGGCATCATCATCAGCAATGGCACGTATTTTACTTACAGACTTAACCATGCAACAGGTTAATGACATGGCGCAAGTATCTCCCGTTTCTAAAACGTATAATAAAAGTTCATCACCATCGTTGTCTTCTCGTAAAACTTTAATATTACCTTTAATTAGAAGCGGAATAAAATTTAAATCTTGACCTATGTCTATAATAATATCCGCTTTTTTAAAGGTTTTAAGAAACGCAACATTGGCTATACTATCGATTATTTCTGAATCGAATAAGTAATTAAAAGGTTGGAGTAGTTCTTTAGAAATCATACTTCAAAAATAGTAATTTAAAAATTTGAAATAAATAGTTTGGCAATCATTTAATAAATGTATTATATTTGCACCCACTTAAAAAGGCCTCGTGGCGCAACTGAATAGCGCACTTGATTACGGCTCAAGAGGTTACAGGTTTGAATCCTGTCGAGGTCACTACTAAAACCAATACTTTCAAACGATTTTTGAGAGTGTTGGTTTTTTTTTATTTGCAGAAAATTTACTCCATTAAACATGAAAACCACGCAAATCATAACGATAAACGTGGTTTATTAATTAGATTATTGGCGAGCTAAAAATAGCTGAGCCTTATTCGTCTAGTAATAAATTCAAGGTTACTGTAATATTATCGCGTGTAGCTTTGCTAAACGGACAGACTTCATGTGCTTTTTCTACCAAATCTTCACCAGTTTCTAAATCAACTCCTGGGATGTAACAATCTAAAGTCGCTTCTAAGAAAAAGCCATCTTCATCTTTACAAAAGCCAATAATAGCTGTGACACTTAATGCGTCATCATCAATTTTAATACCTTCGTTTTTAGCAACAGATTGCAATGCGCCACCAAAACATGCTGCATAGGCAGCACCAAAAAGTTGTTCTGGGTTTGTGCCATTTCCACCGTCACCTCCCATAGATTTAGGTACCGATAAATTATGATCTAGAGTACCGTCTTCTGATGTGATGTGTCCGGTTCTGCCTCCTTCTGCTTTTGTGGTTGCTTCATATAATGTTTTCATTGTTTTTTATTTTTAAGGTTAATGTACTAAATATAAGACCATGCAATAGTTTGATGAAATTTACAGTCTTAAATTTCTCATAAAATTGGAAAGTTTTAGAGCATTATTGTAATAGCCTTTCTTTAACTTAAGAGCTAATGAAATGACTATAAAGCTTGTATTGCGTAGTGCAATAAATGGTATGGATTTTTAATTCAAATAGGCAAACACTAAGTCTTTAATTAACTAAGTGCATTTTTAGTTACATAAACACGCCAAGCTATTATGGCAAGTTGTAGCTTAGAAGCTTTGCTAAGGTCTAATTGTTTTTTGGAGTAAGATGGAAGTATGGCTTTGTTTAGTTGAGCCAGAATTCTAAAGATTTTGTTTTTCATTAGAGGTTGAATAATAAATCTTTAGCAAAAATAGTAAAACTTATTCTAGAACTAAGTCTTACTTGTTTTTAATTGGTGGTTTTGTTTTGGTCGGTTTTAAAATATTGCTAATATAATTTCAATAATCAGTTTTGCTAATGTCATCATAGTTTTTTGGTTTTTAGGGTTAATAAAATGATTTGTTTGTTTGATTGAGTTTTCAATATATATTTTCAACTCATTATGTTCCAAATGTTTTTGTGTAAATCGACAAATTTGAATTCTAAATTATAACTAAAAAGATAATAATTGTTATAATATTATGTGACTTGTCTTAGTTTAAGTTTTAATTTAATACATAAAGTGGTTTTTGTGTTTTTATATTGTAACTTTTGTAGGGCTTTTTTGGAGTGCTTTTCGAAATCGTAGAGGGCTTTGGTCTTTATAAGGGCTGAATTTTAAGAATTCATCTTTTTTTGAAATTTATTTTATGATAAATTTCATGTTTTATTTAAGGTGTGTTTTGTAATTAATTGGCATTTAACATTTAGATGTAATAATAAACTATCTTTGTGAAAAATAAAGCGATGAAAAAAATTACTTTTATAGTATTACTATTGATTTCGGGATTTAGTTGGTCTCAAATTTTGGTTATTAATGAGTTAGATGCGGATACTCCTAGTATAGATACTCATGAGTTTATTGAATTAAAATCGGCAACACCCAATTTTTCAACAGATGGTTACATATTGGTATTTTTTAATGGCTCTAGTAGTGGTGGAGATGCTAGTTATTTTGTATATGATTTAAATGGTCTAACAACAGATATTAATGGTTTATTAGTTGTTGGTAGTGCAAATGTTTCGCCTTTTCCGCAGTCATTAATGGCAGAAAATGTAATACAAAATGGGCCAGATGCAGTGGGTATTTATCAAGCTTCGATAAATGATTTTCCAGAGGAAACAGTGGCGTCTCAAACCAATTTAATTGATGCAATGGTTTATGGTACTAATGATTCAGATGCTACAGGTTTATTAACGAAATTAGGGCAAACTATACAGCATAATGATAATGGAACTAATGCAAATCCTAAATCAATTCAGCGTTTTGTAGATGGTATGGGCGGTGTAACCTTTTCTGCAGAGCCTCCAACCCCTCGAAGAGAAAATGATGGTTCAGGTATTTCTATCAACCCTATTGAAATTTCAATTGCAGAAACGCAATATGATGAAGGTGCTACTTTTGATATAACATTTACTGCTGAAGCCAATGTGACTTCAGATCTTAATTTTACTATTAGTTTAGATAATGATGGATTTAATACATCAGATTATACAGGAAACACGGATCTTACTATTTTATCTGGTGAAAATACAACAAGCACAACTATTACATTAGTTGATGATACTGAAGATGAAGGTGATGAGGTTTTAAAAATTAGATTTTTAGATTTAGTAGAGCCTATAGTGGCATCTAACGGAGCTGTTGAGGTTAGGGTGGTAGATAATGATTATACCGTTGCAGCATGGGGAACACCATTAGAGCCTACTTATGGTATGGTACAAAGTACACAGCCAGATGGCTATTATGATAGCTTAGACGGGTTGGCAGATGTTGCGTTAAGACAGGCAATGCAGGATATAATTGCAGATCCAAGTACAGTTAGAGCACAGACGTATACAGATGTTATTGATATTTTAAAAGAAGCAGATCAAAATCCAGAAAACAGCAATCAGGTTTGGTTGGTGTATTTGGAAGAAGGAAGATCAAAATTAGATTACCAAACAAGTTCTTTGAGTACAGGTAAATGGAATAGAGAGCATACATTTCCTAGATCTCGAGGTGGATTTGATAGTATAGAAGAGGATGAAATTGCAGATGGTATTGATATCTATTGGACAACTAAAGCCGATTCTTTACGTCATGGAAACTCTGATGCACACGCTTTACGAGCAGCTGATGGACCAGAAAACAGTAGTAGAAATAATCAATTTTATGGTGAGTATAATGGGCCAGTTGGCACCTTAGGGAAATTTAAAGGTGATGTGGCCAGAAGTGTGTTTTATATGGCTGTTCGTTACAATGGTTTAGAAATAGTAAATGGTTTTCCTGATGGTAATGTTGGTGAATTTGGAGATTTGGCAACCTTGTTAGATTGGCATAGAAATGATCCGCCTGATGATTTTGAAATGAATAGAAATAATATCGTTTATAATTGGCAAAAGAATAGAAATCCATTTATAGACCAACCAGATATGGTAGAATATATTTGGGGAAATATGATTGGCGAAAATTGGAGCCAACCTTTAAGTGTAAATGATGATACAGAACTTAATGTTCGTGTGTTTCCAAATCCTACAACAGGGCGTGTTTATATTTCTGGGTTAACTGTTAATGCAGAAGTTGAAGTCTACTCTGTAGACGGAAAACGTCTAAAGCAATCGCAATCTGTTGCAGATTATATAGATTTAGATGTTACGTCTGGCATGTATCTATTGAAGTTAACAAGTGAAAATCGTTCTGTAATCAAGAAAATTATTGTTGATTAACGTATAATATTACTTCAATAAAAAAAGCCAAACTGTATTTAAATAGTTTGGCTTTTTTCATATTTATGGCTTTTCTATTGAGTTCTCGCTATTAATGAACCTTCTGATTTTCCAAATTCTATATTCGGAATACCATCAGTTGCTTTCCAGGTCGCACTACTTTTATATCCGTTTTTATCTTCGAGGCTAATTTTTATACTTGTAATTTCACCTTTTTTGTTTCGTTTTAATTTGGAATACTTAACCGTGATTCCAATTCTTTTAAGTTCATTTACGTGAAAATCTAAAATTTGATCTGGTGTAGATTTTGAAATATAAGCAATGGATCCATTTTTTGAAGCATCTTCATCGTCAATATAAGTCAAGCTATTTATTTTTGGTTTGCCAACGACTTTCCATGGGTTATCTTTTTTAATGGTTTTACTCTGAGTAAATTTGTTGCTGTTTTTAGAAATCACTTCTACAACTCCATTGGCACCTTTTTTACCATATTTTTCTTTTGCCTCTTTTCCTTTTAAAATTATTAAACTTGAAACCCTTTCTTTTGAATATACTTTTAATAAATCTGATTTAGATATTTCTTTACCATCTAGAATGTATAAAAAGTTGTTTTTATTTAAAAATTGGATTTCTGTGTTGTTGTATGTTTGAGGTGGTTTTGTTGTTAGAGTAATAACACCATGCTTTCCTTTTTTACCATAAGCATCTAGTGCGTCTTCTCCTTTTAAAACAGTCATGCTTTCAATAGCATTAGCATCGATAGTTTTTAAATATTCTGGTGTAGTAGGTTTACCATTTACAATTATTAATGGTTTTGGATTCTGCGAATCATAACGTGAGTTATAAATTGCTTTATTGGTTGGATTATGAATGATGACTTCTTGACTTATAATTTTGGGTTTAGAGCCATCTTCATAATAAAAATCAGGTTTTGTGTTGATTTGATTCTTAATCTCTAAAGAATCCATTGAGAAATAAATAGTATCTGAAACTACAGTAGTATTTAATTTTCTAATATATGTTTCGTGTTTTGGTATTTGAGTGACAATATAGGTTGAGTCTTCAACTATAACATCTAAGCTATCACGTAATTCTTCGATTATAAAGGTTGTTTTCTTTTGCTCATTTGGTTGGACGACTTCAACTCCAAAACTACCGTCATCATCCATTTTAAATTCAAAAGGAGAGATACCATTTTTGTCTTTAACATGGTAATTTGTGGTGCCGCTTTCTGTTATAAAATCAATATTTATATTCGAAATTTCGTTGTTCCTGTTTCGCTTTATATGTTTTATAATCATAGTGATATTTTTAGATTTTAACCATGTTTTTATTTCACTTAAGCGATTGTCGGTCATCTTTTTCGTGAACTTAACCTTGATGCTTTCAGTTGTGAAGGAATTTTTAGTAGCGGTGCTGGTGTTTTTAATGCTGTTGTTTTGTGCTTCAATATAAACAGTTTCCGTATTCATACTCATTAGTAAACCAGCTAAAAGGGGAAGAATTAAAAGGTACTTCAATTGATTTTTTTTGTTTGATCGTGATTTGTTTAACATAAGAATTCGTTTTTTGATTGATGAATTGTAAAAATTATTTGTTAGTAAAATATCATGATTAGCGATACTTGTTTTTAATAATAAGTGCTGGTATTCTTTTTTTGTGTTAGATTTTGATTGTGTTTGAGTATCGGCGATATATTCCAAGTTTTGTCTTACTTCTTTTTTGTATAACCATACCAATGGGTTAAACCAAAATACAATGCATGTTAATTGAGTAAATAAAATGTCTATGGAGTGCCATTGGTTAACATGTACTTTTTCATGTGTAAGTATAAGATCGAGTTCTTCTGATTTATAGGAGTTAGGATTGTAGACTATCCATTTGAAAAATGAAAAAGGTGATAATTTGTTTTCTACAATAACATAGGTGTAAATGTCATCTGTAGTTTTTGGGTTTTTAAATAGCAATAGCGCTAATGATCCAAATTGAAATATAAATTGAATTAAAAAGACCATTAATCCTACGCTGTAAATCATAGGAATATGAGTTGTCCAATCCAAAGTGTTTGCGGGTTTTAAGGTGTTGTAATTTGAAACTGTCGGTTTAACAAATAGCGTTTCGCTTATTGTTGAAGGTGTTATGGGGATATAGACAGGAATTACTATTAAGGGAAATACTAAAGCGATTATTAAACCTATTAACAAAAACCCTCTATTGTGTTGAAAAAACGTTTCTTTCTTTAGTAGAATAAAAAAACATAAATAAAATAGAGCAATTACCATGGAAGCTTTTAAAAGATATTCCATATTATTTCTTGTTTTCTATTAGCTCAATTATTTCCTTAAGCTCATCAACACTAATTTTTTCTTCTTTAGCAAAAAAGGATACAACGTTTTTATACGAACTATTGAAGTAGTTTTCAATAGCGGTATTCATAAAC
>Ga0193951_1000034_pt1 | contig 52163 bp, 47 predicted proteins | sample BB_2_MG_FD_140370 | JGI IMG/M metagenome (GOLD analysis project Ga0193951, IMG submission 140370) | Microbial mat bacterial communities from the Broadkill River, Lewes, Delaware, United States - BB_2_MG | ecosystem: Environmental > Aquatic > Freshwater > River > Microbial mats | place: USA...
AATGCGTCGTTATTCTACCAAAAAGAAGATAGTCCTTGGGGATTTGAAGTAAATGCTACTAATCTTTTTGATACGCGTTTTAAACAACAGAATTCCTTTAATGCTTTTGTAATTAGTGATAGCAAAACTTTTATTCTACCTAGAATTGTGATGTTTAAAGTGAGTTATAAGCTGTAAGCCGTGTATAAGCGTTAAAACAGCTTCAAAAACTAAACCTACAACACTAAGACCATTCCAATAACTAAGACCATTCCAATATAATTAGTTTTTAGTCAACTTCTTTTTACTTTTGCACAAACTAGAAATACGTTATGTATAGTTTTATAAAAAAATGGTTCAGCTTTAATGCTAAACCGAAACTTACAGAAGAAGACAAAATGAAAAAATTCTTAATCGTTGGCTTAGGAAACATAGGCGAAAAATACGCCAATACCAGACATAATATTGGTTTTAAAATTCTCGATTATTTAGCTGAAACCAATGACATTACTTTTGAAACCGTAAAACTCGGTGATGTTGCTACACTAAAAGTCAAAGGAAGAACGCTTATTCTTTTAAAGCCGAGCACCTTTATGAACCTCAGCGGAAAAGCCATAAAATACTGGTTAGAAAAAGAAAAAATCCCTTTAGAAAACTTACTTGTGGTTACCGATGATTTAAACCTTCCTTTTGGATCGCTTAGATTAAAGACCAAAGGTAGTGATGGAGGCCATAACGGATTAAAAGACACGCAAGACAAATTACAAACTTCAAAATATAACCGCTTTAGATTTGGCATCAGTGATGCGTTTAGCAAAGGCAGACAAGTCGATTATGTATTAGGCGAATGGACCGAAGACGAAAACACACAGCTGAAAGAACGGTTAAAAATTTCGGCAGATCTTGTTAAATCTTTCGCTTTAGCCGGAGTTAATACCACAATGAACCAATTTAATGGAAAATAATAAAGACTGTCTTTACAGACAGCCTTTATTATTACATGACATTTATAGCCTTAATTTATTTAACTACAATCTTCTTCGTTATTTTACTTGTCCCATCGCTAATAGTTACTAAGTACATACCAGACTTCGCATCATTAAGATTAATAGTCTGATTAAAATCAGCCCTATTGATGTAAGAGTTATTAAAAATTCGTCTTCCTCTTATATCAAAAACATCGATATTAATTGCATCACTAGAATTAGAATTCAACTTAACCGAAAACTCACCAGTATTAGGATTTGGAAAAACTGCAACGTCCGAGAAACTAAACTTATCAACACTTAATGCTTCCTCCGCACAAATCGTAATTGACCAATCATTTAAATTCCCTGTATCTTGAGCAAAAAAGTCGGCAATTAAGATCGTCCATTCCCCTTGTGCTTGCATTCCATTAAACCCACTTAAAGCTTCGCCTGGCGCAAATGTACCTATCGTAGGGCTTGCACAAGCTATAGTTTCTGCTTCATCATCAAAAGTTATATCAAAATTAGCATTATTACTGCAGTCCGCATTATATACATCAACAAAAGTAACACCATCGGGATGAATGATACGAACGATTAAATCTCCAATATAAGAATGTGTAACATCAACATTTACCGTAATCCCTTCAATTATGGCTAAATCTGGAATATTAATAATATGTTCTAATAATGGCTGACCAGGCTGACCTCCATTGCCATCAGCTATAGTCAGTGCTAAATTTTCATCAGAAGCATAAGTTTCACATGCTATAGTTGTACACGTATTTTTCAATACAACATCCGCCATGTCTACAACAGATCCTGGCGACGATGTACCAGTAACAGTTATTGTATATTCTCCCGTTGCCGTTGCATTGAGATTACCAATGGTCATAGTAAAATTTCCATCGGAACTCAGAGAAGTTGGACTAAAAGTCACTGTAGCTCCCGCAGGAGCTCCTGACGCCTCAAATACAGTTGATTCATCAAATCCTTGTATCGTAGTATACGAAAAATTAAATACAGCTTCCACATCTGATGTAGGACAAGCTAAAACTTCATTATTGCTAGAAGCTATTTCAAAGCCTGGTTCTGCTGGAGAACAAACATCTTGTTTTATTTGTGATGCAATTGCTGTAGCCCAAGCATCCATTCTTAAGGCTTGGCCAGCGCTAAACATGTATAAACATCTGTCATCACCATAATCCATAAAACTCATGGTTAATGCTGTCTCTCCAGGAACACAACCTGGTATAGCTCCAACAGAAGGACAACCGTATGTGCTATTAGCAACCTCAGGTGTATCTGCAATACCATCACCACCAACACCACAAACTCCATTTCCATCTCCATTAAAGGTATGATTTAAATTGTAAAAATGCCCTAATTCATGCGTAGTTGTTCTTCCTAAATTAAAAGGATAACTTGGAACAATACCCGAACCAGAACAGCCTGCACCAGAACCAAATGCATTGGTAGTAATAGTTACTGCTTGACCCGCAGCTATACTACCTCCTAATGGTGAAAACCCTAACACACCACCAAGTGGTCTTACAACAAAATTCATATAACCTCCCCAATTACTATCTACATTATTTCCATTACCAAAGTCATAACCAATTGTAACCGCAGGATTACCCTCTATCAACTCAGGGTCTAAACCTACTGGGTGATTAGAAAGAGCCAAACAAAATGAAATATTAGCGACACCTAGACTTGTACTAGGATAAAATCCACTAGCCGCATTCCATTGTGAAATATCAGCATTGGCAGCTGTATAATCTGCATTCAAAATATCTATTTGATTCTGAGCTAATGCTTCTAAACAATCGCGATCCGCTTCGTTAGCTGTGGGAAAATGCACTGCAACCGGTATTACAATAGCACTCCCTCCGCGTTGACTAAAATTCTCTTCGGACAATAATTGTTGAAGCTTAACTTTAAACTTTTCTTGGCTCAATTCATATTCTCTCGCAAACTCAGGATCTTGCATTTGCTGATCCATATATTGGAGCATCCCACAACTGCGCTCTTGTGCTGATATACTAACAAAACAAGAAAAAAGGATTAATGTGAAAATAGATTTTAAAGTAAAGTTCTTATTCATAATTATTTTTTTAATTTAGTTTTAGGCTTCCAAGATAAAGTATTAATTGACATTAATCTTTTGGATTATTATTTTTATTTAATTTTCTATGTAAAAACGCCTTAAGCAACATCTAAGTCTTTACTATCTATTTTTAACCAATATTCAGTTGAATATATTTTTAAAATACCAATAAAAATAAGGATAATGCCAAAACAAAATGTAGCTTTGTTTTCATAAATGTTAGTATAAAAAATTAAGATTCTTCAGAGTTTTTATTTTTTTTAAAACATGTATTATAAATAAATAAAACAGAACGCTTGACTTTAAATTCAGCAAAAGTAATAACCATTGGTACCTACGACGGTGTTCATATCGGACATCAAAAAATCCTTAAACAGGTAGTAGCTCTTGCTAATAAACAAGGTTATACTCCTGTGGTTCTGACCTTGTTTCCACATCCTAGAATGGTGCTTCAAAAGGATGATTCTATTAAGCTTTTAAATACCATTGAGGAGCGGATAGAATTACTAAAATCTCTGGGTATAAAAGAAGTTATTGTCAAAAAATTCACTAAAACATTCGCTAACCTTTCCGCTAAAGATTACGTTAAACAGATTTTAGTAGACGAATTAAACGCCAAACATATTGTAATTGGTTACGACCATCATTTTGGCAAAAACAGGAGTGCCAATATCAATGACCTTAGAGTTTTTGCTGACCTTTATGATTTTAAAGTTAAAGAAATATCCGCGCAAGACCTCAAAGAGGTTACCGTAAGTTCTACAAAAATTAGAACAGCATTGAATAGTGGCGAAGTAGATTTAGCAAATTCCTATTTGGGATATAATTTCTTTATAACAGGTACAGTTGTTAAGGGCAAAGAGCTCGGAAGGACTATAGATTTCCCAACCGCAAATATTAATGTAACGGCCACTTACAAACTAATTCCGAGTGATGGCGTTTATGTTGTGAAATCTAAGATTAAAAATACAACGATATTTGGAATGATGAATATCGGCACCAACCCAACCGTTGATGGCAAAACACGCTCTATTGAAGTTCATTATTTTAACTTTAACCAAGATATTTATAATGCCGAATTAAAAATTGAGTTTCTAAAGCGTCTACGAAGCGAACAAAAATATGAGAATCTTGAGGCTTTAAAAATGCAACTTCAAAAAGATATGACAAACGCTTCAAATTATATACAAACTTTAAATGCATAAGTTTCTATTTAAACATATAGACAATTCCGGACTTATTGTCTTTAGAATCATATTTGGTCTATTGTGTTTTTTAGAAGCCTTTGGAGCCATTTTTACGGGTTGGATTAGACGTACACTTATAGAACCTGATTTTACCTTTTCTTTTATTGGATTCGAGTGGTTACAACCATTACCAGGCAACTGGATGTATGCCTATTACGCCATTATGGGACTTTTTGGGCTCTTCATTATGTTAGGTTACAAATACCGCTTAAGCATGTTTATGTTTGCTCTAATGTGGACCGCGACCTATCTTATGCAAAAATCTTCGTATAACAATCATTATTATTTATTAATGTTGTTAAGCTTTCTTATGATTTTCTTACCAGCAAATCGCTACGCTTCAATAGATGTAAAACTAAACCCTTCGCTTAAAAGCAATTCTATGCCTAGTTGGTGTAAATGGTTTTTTGTACTTCAGTTATTTATCCTTTACAGTTATGCTTCTGCTGCCAAATTTTATCCAGATTGGCTAGATGGTACCGTAATGAAAATATTGATGAGAAGTAAAGCCGATTTCTATGTGGTTGGCGAGCTTCTTCAAGAAGACATAGTGCATTATATTTTAGCCTATGGAGGTATTTTATTTGATGGTTTAATAATTCCATTATTACTTATAAAACAAACTAGAAAATACGCATTCTTTGCTTCTATTTTCTTTCACCTTTTTAATTCGTTTATATTTCATATTGGTATCTTTCCATATATGTCTTTAGCGTTTAGCCTCTTCTTTTTTGAACCAAAAACAATTAAGAATATTTTTTTTAAACGAAAGATCTATTATAATGACAACGCTGTTATAGTACCAAAATACAGTACTATTTTGCTATCGGTATTTTCTATATATTTTATAATTCAAATTGCCTTACCATTAAGACATCACTTTTTTAAAGATGATGTCCTATGGACCGAAGAGGGCCATCGTCTTTCTTGGAGAATGATGTTAAGGGCAAAAAGTGGCAGAACAAACTACAAGGTTGTTGATGCCAATACAGGTCGAGAAATCCCTATTAGACTTAGTGATTACTTAACCCGAAAACAACAACGTAGTGCCAGTACAAAACCCGATGTAATTTGGCAGTTTGCGCAACACCTAAAACACGATTTTGCTAATAAAGGGATTCCGATCAAAGTGTATGTCAATGCATTTATCAGAGTAAACGGAAAACCAAGAAAACAACTTATAGACCCAAAAGTAGATCTTGCTAATGAAGAATGGCATCACTTTAAACACCACAATTGGATCTTACCTTCACAATAATTTGAACGTGCGTATATAAAAAAGTCGGTCTATAATTAACCCTCTTTCTTATTCTCTAAATTCACCGTATAAAATAAAACCTATATGTTTTTTTGTGGGCTTTTTCTTTTTACTTTTGTGGCTTGTTTTTCGCATGCCAATTGGCATCAACCAAAATAAATAGATATGTTACAAGTTGCTTTTATACAAGAGAACAAAGAAGACATCATTGCTCGTTTATCAAAACGAAATATTGATGCTACAGAAATGATTAATGAAGCCATTGCTTTTGACGAGGACCGAAAAGCCATTCAGACCAAGTTAGACAGTACTAAAGCAGAATCTAATACATTATCTAAAGAAATTGGTCATCTTTACAAATCTGGTGAAGCTCAAAAAGCTAATATTTTAAAAGAAAAAACAACCCAATTAAAAGAGGTTACAAAAACATTAGAACAAGAACTTAATGATAAAATTAAGGCCCTTGCAGATGTATTATATAAAATACCTAATGTTCCTAATCCTATTGTACCAGCAGGAAATACAGATGAAGACAACGAAGAGACTTTAAGAGTAGGAGACATCCCTAAGCTACATGAAAATGCGCTTCCGCATTGGGAATTAGCTAAAAAATACAACATCATAGATTTTGAGTTAGGTAATAAGATTACAGGTGCAGGATTTCCGGTTTATATAGGAAAAGGTGCCAGATTACAACGTGCCTTAATTACCTATTTCTTAGATAAAAATACTGAAGCTGGTTATACAGAATACCAAGTACCACATTTAGTAAATGAAGCCTCTGGTTTTGGCACTGGGCAATTACCAGACAAAGAAGGCCAAATGTATCATGTTACTGGAGATAACCTTTACTTAATCCCAACAGCAGAAGTACCTGCAACAAATATGTTTAGGGATACGCTTTTAAATGAAAGTGATTTACCCATTCAAATTACGGGTTATACACCTTGTTTTAGACGCGAGGCAGGAAGTTATGGAGCACACGTAAGAGGCCTAAACCGATTACATCAATTTGATAAAGTTGAAATTCTTCGTGTTGAACACCCAGAGCATTCTTATAAAGCGCTAGATAGTATGGTAGAACATGTACAGGGAATTTTAGAAGATTTAAAACTACCTTATAGAATCTTAAGATTATGCGGAGGAGATTTAGGCTTTACTTCTGCATTGACATATGATTTTGAAGTTTTTTCAACTGCACAAGACCGTTGGTTAGAAGTATCTTCAGTATCTAATTTTGAAACATTTCAAGCCAACCGCTTAAAATTACGTTTCAAAAATAGTGAAGGTAAAAATGAATTATGCCACACCTTAAACGGAAGTTCTTTAGCATTACCGAGAATTTTAGCCGGAATTTTAGAAAACTATCAAACGGAAGAGGGCATTAAAATACCTGAGGTTTTAATACCATATACAGGCTTTGATATGATTTCGTAGTGTAAGCATTAGCGACGGCACAGCATAATTGTTAAAGTTTAATGTATTATGTCGATTATTTTAACCTTTCTGCGTTCAATATGTTAATTTTTTAGAAATTGCATATTCCAAATTTAATCAACTTAACTATGAAGAATTTAAAGCGCATTGTATTGCTTGTTTCATTGATTGTTTTGGTAAGCAAAGTTTTATTTTAATTATTGAAATTCACTTTTAGTCTTTTAAAATCTAGTGAAAGATTAAGGACTTCAATACACCCTATACATAACTAACTTAGCCAAAATAACTGAATCATATTTTACATAAATAATGGTTAATAGCACATTTATTTTGCTGGTGATGTGCCTAAACTTATGTTTAGGCATTTTTTTTATACTTTTTTTCACAAGATCTACTTGAAGCATTTGCTATATTTACACGTATCATTCATTATCTTATATTCTTTATAAAACATGAAACAGTGCTTTGTCGCTTTATTTTTTTTAGTCTTTACGTATTCTGGTTTTGCACAAAACAGTGAAGATCTAGCAGAAAGTTATTATAAAAAAGCAGAGTTTAAAAAAGCGGCATTGATTTACCAAAATCTACTGAAAGAAAAGCCTTTTAACTATAATTATATTAATAAGCTTGTAGACATCTATCAACAATTAGAGCAATATAACGATGCTGAAACCATCCTTACACAACGCTTAGCACAAAGAAGAAATCCAGATTGGGTGGTGGCTTTAGGCTATAATTTTCAACTTCAAGATAGTACAGCTGCAGCAAATAAACTTTATGACGAAGCCATTGCTTTTGTAGACGAGCGACCAAACTACATTTATATAATTGCTAGAAGGTTTGAGAACTATTCACTCTTGGACCAAGCCATTAAATTATACGAAAAAGGCAAAACACTAACTCCAGATAAAAACTACAGCCTTCAACTTGCTCGTATTTATGGAGATCAAGGTGATGTAGAACAGATGTTTGTAAACTATATAGACTATATTGATTACAAACCCAATACTCTCAACAATGTAAAGCGTTCTATTAGTGGTTTTATTTCGGAACAAAGCGATAACGAAAACAATAGATATTTGCGACGCTTACTTCTAAAGAAAATTCAAGAAAGTCCTGAAACCTATTGGTATGAAATGCTGAGTTGGTTATATGTTCAAGAAAAAGCATATCACAAATCGTTTATTCAAGAGAAAGCGCTTTATAAACGATTTCCAGAAAGCTTAGACCGGATATTCGAGTTGGGCGAAATAGCCCTTAACGACAATGACGACGACACTGCCAAGTCTATTTTTAACTATATATTAGATGCTACACAAGACCAAACGACGGCCTTAAAAGCACATCAATATATATTAGAGATTGACACAAAAAATGCTGATAAAAAAACATTAGCACTTATAGATGACACATATCAACATCTATTTGATGATTACGGTAAATCGAGACTCACTTTACCTTTACAATTAGCCTATGGAAAATTTTTAGCCTTTCATAACAAAGACACAAAAACGGCTACAGATTTCTTAAAGAAAAGTTTAACCCTAAATGTATCGCGTCTCAGTAAAGCAAAAATTAAATTATTATTAGCAGATATTCTAGTGCTTCAAGAGAAGTTTAATGAAGCTCTTATTTTTTATTCTCAGATACAAACCGAATTAAAAAATAGTACTATCGCACAAGAAGCGCGATTTAAGGTTGCCAAAACAAGTTATTATAAAGGTGATTTTGATTGGGCCGAATCCCAACTTAAAATTCTAAAATCATCAACCTCTCAATTAATTGCCAATGATGCTTTAGACTTAAAGTTATTGATTTCAGATAACAAATATGAAGACACCACACAAACGGCTTTAAAATATTATGCCAAAGCCGATTTATTTGCATTTCAGAATAAAACCGATGATGCCATTTCACTTCTAAACAAAATTTTAGAAGAATATAAAGGAGAAAGTATCACAGACCAAGCTTTATACAAACAAGCAAAGCTATACGAAAAGAAAAAACAATACACCAAAGCAGAAACCAACTACCGAAACATCTTAAAAGATTACGGAGAAGATATTTTAGTAGATGATACGCTGTATTATTTAGCCGAACTTTACGTTAATTTTTTAGCAAAACCAGAAGAAGCCAAACCACTCTACGAAAAAATTATATTTGAACATCAAGACAGTATTTACTTTATTGAAGCACGAAAAAAATACAGAATGCTTCGTGGCGACTCTATAAATTAAATTATAGTAATCTATAATAATTTGGACTCACCCTTACACATTGCATGCGACACCTACTAGCAGTTAAGCAATGTTAGACGTATAGATTTAATTACAATTTTCATACTTTTGCAGCTTTAATTACACACTTAAAATAAAAACGATGATCATCTACAACGTTACTTTAAATATAGACAAAAGCATCACCCAAGAGTGGTTAGAATGGATTAAAGAGCACATACCTCAAGTGTTGTCTACAGGCAAATTTAAAGAAGCAAAACTCACTAAAGTTTTAGTTGACGATGACGAATCCGACACCTATTCTGTACAATATAGAGCACATTCTAGAGCCGCTTTAGATTCTTATTACGCAGAACATGCAGAACGATTAAAGCAAGATGGTTTACAGCGTTTTGGAGATAAAGTCTTATCTTTTAGAACAGAATTAGAAGTTGTGGACGAGTATGCCGTTACTTTTAAATAAATTTTTATACCCAGCTTAGAGCCACAAAAAATTTAAACTTAACTCAAAGGTCAACATTCAATTTTACTCGCAATTATTGAGATAAATAGAGAATATCTTAACAAGTCTGCAAATCTCTGTATATCTCAATGTATCTTTGTATCATAACATCTTACGCCTTTTAGCTTTGGTGGGAAAAATAAAAACATGACAGTAAAAGCAAAAAAACATTTAGGCCAGCATTTTTTAGAAGACGAATCTATTGCCCAAAATATTGCAGACAGTTTATCACTTGAAGGCTATGACGATGTTTTAGAAATCGGACCAGGAATGGGAGTGCTCACCAAGTATCTTCTAAAAAAGAATATAACAACACATGTTATTGAAATAGATACAGAATCGGTAGACTATCTAAAAAATAACTACCTTCATCTCGCTGATAGAATTATAGAAAAAGACTTTTTAAAATACGATTTAAATCTAGTTTTTAAAGATAAGCCATTCGCTATTATAGGTAATTTTCCTTATAATATATCGTCTCAAATTCTATTTAAAACTTTAGAATTAAGACATCAAATCCCTGAATTCTCTGGGATGTTTCAAAAAGAAGTTGCTAAACGCATCTGTTCTAAAGAAGGATCTAAAGTGTATGGTATCTTATCGGTTTTAACTCAAGCATTTTATGATGCCGAATATTTATTTACAGTACCACCAACAGTTTTTAATCCACCTCCTAAAGTAGATTCTGGAGTACTTTTACTAAAACGCAAAGAAAATTACACCCTGCCTTGCGATGAAAACCTATTTTTTAGAGTTGTAAAAACAGGTTTTCAGCAACGAAGAAAAACATTGCGAAACAGCTTAAAAACCTTCAATCTATCGGATAATTTAAAAGCAAATACTATCTTTGGGCAACGACCAGAACAACTGAGTGTTTCTCAATTTATTGAACTAACAACGTTGATAGAAAATGACACAAAATAATGTTCTCGGCTGTTAAATTTAGCCCAGTTGTGATGCCATAAAAACAGCAAAAAAATTACGTGGAAGAAATTCAGGATAACATACAATTTCAGCTTACTGATGAGCTTATTGAAAAGGTAGAAATCCTTGTCGAAGAACAAAACGACAAAGCATTAAAGACCCTTTTAAAGGAATATCACCACGCAGATATCGCAGAGATTCTAGACGAATTAAACCTAGAAGATGCTGTCTATGTCATTAAACTTTTAGATTCTGAAACAACATCAGAAATCCTCATGGAACTCGATGAGGACATTAGAGAAAAGGTTCTTAAAAATCTCTCTAACAAGGAAATTGCTGAAGAAATTGAAGAACTAGATACTGATGATGCGGCAGATATGATTGCCGAACTTCCTGAAGAGCGACAAGCCCAAGTCATTTCGCAAATTGAAGACAGCGAGCACAGAGACGAAATCCAAGAACTATTAGCTTATGCTGAAGATACTGCAGGTGGACTTATGGCTAAAGAATTAGTTAAAGTTTACGAAACTTGGACAGTTGCTGGGTGTTTACGCAGAATTAGAGGACAAGCCAAAGATGTGACAAGAGTGCACTCTGTTTATGTTGTTGATAAAAAAGACAAATTGATTGGCAGATTGTCTTTAAAGGATTTAATTATATCTAAAAGTGATACTAAAATCGCCGACATTGCTAAAGAAAATGTGGATTGGGTTCATGTTACTGATGATGTTGAAGACGTCGCAAAAGTTATGGCTAAATATGATTTAGAAGCTATTCCTGTGGTAGATGATAATCAAATTTTATTAGGTAGAATTACTATTGATGATATTATAGATGTTATACGAGAAGAAGCTGATAAAGATTACCAATTAGCTGCTGGTATTTCTCAAGATGTAGAAGCCGATGATAGTATTTTTAAACTTACTAAAGCACGTTTACCTTGGTTATTTATTGGTATGTTTGGCGGTCTAGGAGCCGCTAGTATCATTGAACAATTTAATGACAATCTCGGTACGTTTACAGCTTTATTAAGCTTTGTACCACTAATACAGGCCACCGCCGGAAATGTTGGCGTACAATCGTCTGCCATTGTAGTTCAGGGTTTAGCTAACGGTACCATTGATGGTAAAATATTAAAACGATTATTTAAAGAGCTTTTATTGGGTATAGTCAACGGATTTGCCATATCGCTCGTAGCCATTCTAATTACTCATTTTGGGTTTGGCACTACTTATATCTTATCTTTTACAATTAGTATAGCCTTAATTGCTGTGATTATAATGGCAGCTTTAATTGGCACTTTTATTCCAATTTTTCTAGATAAAAGAGGTATTGATCCAGCCGTTGCTACGGGTCCATTTATAACCACTAGTAATGATGTTTTTGGTATTTTAATTTACTTCTTAATCGCAAAATTGATTTTAGGTATTTAACGACATAATGCCATTTTATTTATTAAAACAAGCCTAAACTGGTAGCCATGAAAATACTACACATAGATTCTAATCATCCACTCCTTCTTAATCAACTTAATGCATTAGGATTTACCAATCACGAAGATTATACAGCTTCTAAACATGCTATTGAAGCCAAAATATCAGCATACGATGGTATAATTATCCGAAGCCGATTTAGTATAGATAAATCATTTTTAGATGCTGCAACAAACCTAAAGTTTATTGGCCGTGTTGGAGCCGGATTAGAAAATATTGACTGCAACTACGCTCAACAAAAAGGCATCTATCTCATTTCTGCACCAGAAGGTAATCGCAATGCTGTTGGAGAACATACTTTGGGAATGTTATTATCACTGTTTAACAAATTGAATAAGGCTGATAAAGAAGTGCGACAAGGGCAATGGTTACGCGAAGAAAACCGTGGTTTAGAATTAGATGGAAAAACTGTAGGGCTTATAGGATATGGTAATATGGGAAAAGCTTTCGCTAAAAAACTAAGAGGATTTGATGTAGAAGTTTTGTGTTACGATATAAAAACAGGTGTGGGTGATACAAATGCCAAACAAGTATCGCTTGCAGAACTACAAGCAAAATCTGATGTTTTAAGTCTTCATACACCACAAACGGCATTAACCGTAAATATGATTAATGCAGATTTTATAGACAGCTTTAAACACCCATTTTGGTTAATTAATACCGCACGTGGAAAAAGCGTGGTCACTGAAGATTTAGTTAAAGCTTTAAAATCTGGAAAAATTCTAGGTGCTGGATTAGATGTTTTAGAATATGAAAAATCATCGTTTGAAAATTTATTTTCATCTCATGAGATGCCAGCTGCGTTTCAATATATAATACATTCAGATCGGGTTTTACTTTCGCCTCATGTTGCTGGCTGGACTATAGAAAGTAATATTAAACTTTCGCAAACTATAGTTGATAAGATAAAGGCAAAATTTTGCTAACTTAGACCACTTTACCATTTCCATTTAAATATGACATACAAAGCTACATCTCCTGAAGATTATATAAATCAGGTTCCAGAAGAGCGACAAAACGCACTCAAAACCTTAAGACAAGTTATAAAAGAAAACTTACCTAAGGACTTTGAAGAGGGCATTCAATATAATATGATTGGTTATTATGTGCCACATACAGTCTATCCTGATGGTTACCATTGTGATCCCAAAACACCTTTACCTTTTATGAGTTTTGCTTCACAAAAAAATTCAATTAATCTTTATCATAGTGGCATCTATGCAGATCCCAAATTACACGATTGGTTTGTAAACGAATATCCAAAACACTGCAAGCGTAAATTAGACATGGGTAAAAGCTGTGTGCGGTTTAAAAAAATAGACGATATACCGTTTCAACTTATCGGTGAACTCGTCACAAAAATGACCTGTAAAGAATGGATTGACCTCTATGAATCTGTGCTAAAAAAATAAACAGAATTGTCTTTAGATTTTCAATTTATTTAAACCTTATAATCAACTTAGAAAAAAATGAAAAAACGTGTTACAGGAATTGGAGGTATATTCTTTAAAACTAAAGATCCAAAAGCAGCAAAAGATTGGTATCAAAAACATTTAGGATTTAATACCGATGATTATGGTTCTACATTTTGGTGGAAAGACAAGGAAGGAAAAGATTGCTCTACACAATGGAGTCCGTTTGCCGATGATTCGACATATTTTGAACCTTCAAAAAAAGACTTTATGTTTAATTATAGAGTTGAAAACTTAAAGGAACTCCTTGAAACACTAAAAAATGAAGGTGTTACCATTGTTGGTGACATGGAAGAGTACGATTACGGTAAATTTGGCTGGATTTTAGATAATGACGGTAATAAAATTGAACTTTGGGAACCTGTGGATAGTGCTTTTAAGTAAATATAATAGGTTAAAACGGCGCTTTTGTCTTATTTAGAAATTCTTCAATCTTATAATCTCACAGTGCTACAATGGATAGCCATTGGTATTGCGGTTTTTATTTTGGGTTTATCTAAATCCGGAATTAAAGGTATAGGTATTATTCTCATAGTGATACTCGCCTTTGTGTTTGGAGAAAAAGCCTCTACTGGCATTCTACTTCCTATGCTCATTTGCGCAGATATTTTGGCCGTAATTTACTACAATAGACATGCAGATTGGGCAGTTATAAAAAAACTAATGCCATGGATTATAGTCGGTATTTTAATAGGTGTATGGATTGGTAATGATATTTCAGCATACATTTTTAAAAAACTAATGGCTATTATAATACTGGTTTCTGTAGGTCTAATGTTTTATCTAGAAAAACGTAAATCTAAAGACTTACCTACACACAAATTATTTTCTATAGGTATGGGACTTTTAACTGGTTTTACGACTATGATAGGCAATTTGGCTGGCCCTGTTTCCAATATTTATTTTCTAACAATGCGCTTTCCAAAAAATGAATTTATAGGAACTGCAGCATGGCTATTTTTTATTGCCAATCTTATTAAACTTCCGTTTCATATTTTTATTTGGAAAACAGTTACTGTAGAAACTCTAGCTTTAAACTCCGTATTAATTCCTGCAGTGCTCTTAGGGTTTTTATTAGGAACATCCGTTGTAAAACGCATCTCAAATGTCAATTACAGACACTTTATTTTAATTGCAACAGCTATTGGAGGTATTGTAATGTTGTTTAGATAATAAATTTTACAATGCATATTTTATAATATTTAATTAACTTTATAGTCTAACCAAAAAACTTATAAAAAATGTCAGATGATAACAAAGATTTAGGCAATGATCTTAACGATATGCTAGACGACGCTAAGGATAATGCGCGAAAAGCAGGTGACAAAATAAGCCAAAAGGCGCACGAATTTTCTGATGAAGCTAAAGAGTCCGCTAAGGAATTCTCAGATAGTGCTAAGGAAACGCTTAACACTGTTTCTGGAGAAAATAAAAAAGTTTTAGCAGGCATATTAGGAATTATTTTAGGATGCTTTGGCGTACATAAATTTATCTTAGGCTATAATAAAGAAGGAGGTATTTTATTAGGAATAACACTTTTAGGTATTGTGCTATCTTGTATTGGAATCGGAGTTATAGTTATATGGCTAACTGGTTTAGTAGGCTTAATAGAGGGTATTATTTATTTAACTAAATCTGACGAAGAATTCTATAGAACTTACCAAATTGGCAAAAAACCTTGGTTCTAAACAAACGGTAATATTATACACTTAAAAACCCAGAACTTACATTCTGGGTTTTTTATGTATTGCTTTCTGCTTTATACAAATATTTACAAGATTTTATTTGTCCTCATGGTTCTCCATGAACTTGCGCTCTAGTTCCGTTTGAAATTCTTCCATCACAGGCCTCACAGTACTTTCTGGTAAATCTGCAATTTTTATATACATCAAACCATCTACGGCATTATTAAACAACGGATCTACGTTAAATGCCACTAGTCTCGCATTTTGTTTAATATACTTTTTAAGTAATACTGGTAATCGCAGTGCACCTGGTTCTACTTCGTCTATTATTCTGTCAAATTTATTTAAATCAGCTTCGGTAGCATCAAAGACAAAGTCCTTATCAGCATCTTTAAGTTTTACCTTAAATTCCTTTTTGGGATGTACATATTGCGCCACATAAGGATCGTAGTAATGCGACTTCATAAATTCAATCATCAAACTTTTTGAAAAATTAGAAAACTGATTACTTATACTTACACCACCAATGAGATATTTATGTTCAGGAAAACGCAATGTAATATGCACTATACCTTTCCAAAGTAAAAATAATGGCATTGGTTTTTGCTGATACTCTTTAATAATAAATGCACGTCCCATTTCAATGGACTGACTCATCATTTTATGCAATTCGGGCTCAAAACGGAATAAATCTTGAAGATAAAATCCATCAATACCAAAACGTTCATAAATCTTAGATCCTAAACCCATTCTGTAGGCACCAGCTATGATATTTTTTTCGTTATCCCATAAAAACAAATGATGATAATACGTATCAAATTTATCTAAATCAATGGCTTCGTTTGTACCTTCTCCAACCTCTCTAAAGGTAATTTCTCTAAGTCGTCCTATTTCTCGTAAAATATTAGGAACATCTTTTGCTGAAGCTAAAAACACTTCATAATTCTTACTTTCTAATAACCTGCAATCACTAACGCGCAGTTTATCTACTTCAGCAATCATGATTTTTGGAGCAATTGGAGTCACAATTCGTTTAGGCATTTTTGCCACTTTTAGTTGCGACTGTAAATTGTCTAAAATTTTAGGCTTATCTTCAAAAGTTTTAGACAACATATATGTTTTTCTCCTTAAAAATTCAGAGAATTCTGGAAGCGTTGGATGTTCTTTCTGATCTTTAACCGATATAGGACGCCCTATCCTTACTTTAATGACACGTCTCTTCTGACTCAACAATTCCGAAGGTAATTTAGCCGTTCGCAAAGTATCGCTAAGTTTAGAAAGTCTATAAAACAGACGGCTGTTTTTAGCATGAAAATAAATAGGCACAACTGGGACTTCTGCCTTTTGTATTAATTTCATTGCCGCAACTTCCCACTCTTTATCCACAACTAATTTGCCATCTCTGTATGTAGACACTTCACCAGCTGGAAACACACCTAAAGGATGCCCATCTCTTAAATGTAAAATGGCATTCTTAAATCCGGCAATACTACTTGCAGCATCTTTTCTACCTTCAAACGGGTTCACAGGCATTATAAAAGGTTTCAATGGAGCTATACGATGCAGTAAAAAATTAGCAATAATTTTAAAATCACTGCGCTGTTCTATCATTAGCTTTAACAATAAAATGCCGTCAATACCACCTAGTGGATGATTAGAAACAGTAATATAAGGGCCATCTTTAGGCAAACGTTTCATGTCTTCTTCAGGAATTTCGAATTTAATCTGAAATTCTTCTAAAATGGCATCTAAAAATGCAACGTCACTTAAATGTCGGTTACGCTTATAAAACTGATTTAAGGTCGATATTTTTAGTACTTTCATCAAAATCCAACCAAAGAAAGTACCTAAGATACCATACTTATCAACATGGATTGCTTTAGCCACTTCTTTGGCGGTTACTAAACCGTTATCAGATGATTTCCCCATAAAACAAATGTAAAACTATTTATTTAGTAACAACTTGAACTGTGCCTTGAGCTAACTGCTTCAATAACACTATTTTATCTTTTTCTAGATCTTTTATTGCATCGTCGTTATAATGTCTTATCGTATAGAGACTCACATTATTATGACAAACCACCTTAAACTTAGCCTTTAAGTGTTGTAACAATTTATCTAAGTTATCAAATAAATTCTCAATGCAAACAGAAAAGCTAATAGCTGAATTCTGAATAACATCTACTTTCATTTTATAAAGATGTAATAAACTAAAAATTTCACTAATATTTTCTTCCATAATATATGAAAAATCTAAAGAAGACAACGAAATTAAAGTTTGATTTTTCTTAACTATAAAACACGGTACTTTTGGATGTATACCTTTTTCTTTACTGACACAAGTCCCAGCACCTTCAGGATTTAAAAACGATTTCACATATAAAGGTATTTCCTTTCTTTGTAAAGGTTGAAGTGTTTTAGGATGAATTACTGAAGCTCCGTAAAAAGCCAACTCAATGGCTTCTCTATAAGATATTTGATGCAATAATTGTGCATTTTCAAAATAACGTGGATCTGCATTTAAAACACCTGGCACGTCTTTCCAAATGGTAACACTATCGGCATTTAAGCAATAGGCAAAAATAGCTGCAGTATAATCACTTCCTTCTCTACCCAATGTAGTTGTAAAATTATTAGCATCACTCCCTAAAAATCCTTGAGTAATATTTAAAATACGTGCATCTAATTGCGATGATATATTTTCTTGTGTTTTTTCCCAATCTACATTAGCGCGTCTGTAATAGTTATCGGTTTTAATGAACTCTCTAACATCAACCCAATTATTTTTTAAACTAATGTCATTGAGATAATGACTTATTATAGTGGTTGAAATTAACTCTCCATAACCAATAACTTGGTCATAAACATAGTTATAATCGGGTGACTTATTACTTTTAAAAAAGGTATTTAGTTCATCAAAAAGCGTCTTAACATCTGTAAAAACTTGATGGCGTTTATTCTCAAATAAATCTACTAAGATATCATCGTGATATTTCACTACTTCATGAATAGAGCTCTGCAATTCGTGTTTGTTTTCAAAATAGTTTTTGATAACCAACTCCATTCTATTTGTTGTTTTTCCCATGGCAGAAACCACAACCAAAGTGTTATCATAACCTGTAGTTTCTAAAACTTTTGCTAAGTTTTTTATACCATTTGCATCTTTTACAGATGCACCTCCAAACTTAAAAATGCGCATTACATTTGGTTTAAATAATTTTTAATTCCTTGCGCGTCTAGATGTACAACATTCCAATCGCGTTTTACATCTGCTCCTTTACTTTCATAAAACTTTATGGCAGGCGCATTCCAGTCTAAAACCTCCCAACTGATACGTTTTACACCACGTTGATTTCCGTAAGTTACAACGGCATCTAAAAGTTGAGAACCTAAACCTTTACCTCTACTGGCTTTACTTACAATAAGATCTTCTAAATGCAAAATTTCGCCTTTCCATGTAGAATATCTAGGATAAACTAAGGCAATACCTTCTATGCGGTTTTCTACTTCACAAACAAAACAAGTAAACTTTGGGTTGGATCCAAAACCATCATTTTCTAAATCAGATATTGAAATTTCTACAGCATCTGCTTCTTTTTCGTAAGTTGCCAATTCTTGAATGAGCTCTAAAACTCTAGGCATATCTTCGATACGTGCTAATCTAGGTTGGTTCATTTTATTATAAAAGATTCAAAGATAATCTAAACTCGCTTTACAAAACAATTTTTTAAACTACGAAAACGTTATAGTATATTAAAAATATACGATATTTGTGCGCAATTAATCAATATTCCACTTCATGTCAAAACCAAATCAAACTTTAGGTGAATTTATCATCGAAAATCAAACGGCTTTTAAATACACTTCAGGAGAATTATCTCGGCTTCTCAATTCTATTCGTTTAGCTGCCAAGGTGGTTAACCACGAAGTAAACAAAGCAGGTTTAGTAGATATTATTGGTAACGCTGGTGATACCAATATACAAGGTGAAGATCAGCAAAAATTAGATGTGTATGCAAACGACAAATTTATACAAACCCTAACGAAAAGAAACATCGTTTGTGGTATTGCTAGTGAAGAAGAAGATGATTTTATTGCTATCAATAGTCAAGATGAAAACAATCAAAATAAGTATGTTGTTTTAATTGATCCTTTAGACGGCTCTTCTAACATCGATGTTAATGTTTCTGTAGGTACTATTTTTTCTATTTATAGACGTGTCACTCCATTGGGTACACCTGTAACTCTAGAAGATTTTTTACAAAAAGGAAGTGCACAAGTTGCTGCTGGTTATGTGGTATATGGCACTTCTACAATGCTTGTTTACACTACAGGTCATGGCGTAAATGGCTTTACACTTAATCCAGCCATCGGGTCTTATTATTTATCGCATCCCAACATGCAATTTCCAGAAGATGGTAGTATTTACTCTGTAAATGAAGGTAACTATTCCGATTTTCCTTTAGGTATCAAGAAATATATAAAATACTGTCAGCAAGATGAAGATGAAAGACCTTATACCAGTCGTTATATTGGGTCTTTAGTTTCTGATTTTCATAGAAATATGATTAAAGGAGGCATCTACATGTATCCTAAAAGCACAAAGAATCCAAAAGGAAAATTACGTTTACTATACGAATGTAATCCTATGGCTTTTATTGCAGAACAAGCCCATGGTAAAGCCAGTGATGGATTTACAAGAATAATGGACATACAACCCACAGAATTGCATGAACGTGTGCCGTTTATTTGCGGTAGCAAAAACATGGTAGAAAAGGCTGAAGAATTTATGCGCAACGAGCAATAAATAATAGATTTTAAGATTTTAGCGGAATTATTCGCATTAAAAAAAGCGACTATCTTATTATTAGAGATAGTCGCTTTTTATGTTATTAAAAGACTGGTTAACTATTCATTCATAGACTTAATACCAGCAATAAATTCTTCTAGGCTCACTTTATCGTAAGCCAATGCTAAAGCTTTATCAGCAATATATTTAACGTTAGCGGAATTAAACCCTAAACCAACACATAACTTTTCTAATAACCAATGTTGATTTGGTCCTTCTATATCATCTATCCAAACCATACGTGCCAAATCATACAAGCGCTCTAAACGTTTGTCGTAAGAAATTGGAGGGTTAATGGAATGAGAAGCGTAATCTTTAAGGATTGATTCATAATCGCTTTCGGTAATGTCTAAGCGTGTTGCTAAACGATCTAAAAAAGCTTTCTCGGTCTCATTAATCACACCATCACTCATTGCAACCCTTACAATAGCTGCAAAATGATCTGCATTACGTTTTTTAAATCCGCTTTCGAATAAATCTGAAAATGACATATATATATTTTATTTATTATCTTATTATTAATTCTCAACAAATATAATTCTATTCAAAGAATTATCATTAGTGTACACTTCAAAAATTTTATATTTGCAACTTCAAACCAAGAAACTTGAGTAAAGTAGTTATTGCCGAAACATTTTTACAGACTTTGCAAATGCAAAATCTGCAAACCGCTATAGCATCTTCTCAAACAAAAGCGCATTTAAAAGGCCTGGTTGGATCTTCTTTTTCGATAACGGTTGCCGAAGCGTTTAAATCCGCAGATCAACCTTTTTTATTAATTTTCGATGATAAAGAAGAAGCGGCTTTTTATCTTAATGATCTTGAACAGTTGATTAATGATAAAGATGTATTATTTTATCCAGGAAGTTACAGAAGACCTTATCAAATTGAAGAGACAAATAATGCTAATGTCTTATTACGTGCCGAGGTTTTAAACCGAATTAATTCGCGCAAAAAACCCTGTATTATTGTAACGTATCCTGATGCGCTTTTTGAAAAAGTGGTCACTAAAAAGGAACTTGAAAAAAACACCTTAAAAATAGCCGTAGGTAACGATTTAAGTATCGATTTTGTAAACGAAGTCTTATTTGAATACAAATTTAAACGTGTTGATTTTGTAACCGAACCTGGTGATTTTTCAGTTAGAGGAGGTATTGTAGATGTATTTTCGTTTTCTCATGATGAACCGTACCGCATAGAATTTTTTGGGGATGAAGTTGATAGTATTCGAACGTTTGATGTGGAAACACAACTCTCAACTGAGCGTATTAAAAAAGTGAGCATTATTCCAAATGTTGCCAATAAAATGATTGCCGAACAGCGCGAAAGTTTTTTAAAATACATTTCGAATAAAACCGTCATATTCTCTAAAAATGCATCACTAACATTTTCTAGAATAGAAGATTTTTATAACAAAGCAGAAGACGCTTTTAATAGTTTATCGAGTGATGTAAAGCATGCCTCACCCGAAGTGTTATTCTGTAATTCAGACTTATTAAAACGACAGTTTTTAGACTATTCTCTTGTAGAGTTTGGCTCGGAAGCCTACTTTGCACAACAACTCATTGCATTTTATACAAAGCCACAGCCTACTTTCAATAAACAGTTTAATCTATTAATTGAAAATTTAAATGAAAATCATGATAACGGTATAACCAATTACATTGCTTGCGTTAGTGAACAGCAGGCCAAACGTTTTCATGATATTTTTGATGATGCTGAGCAAACCGTACATTATAAAACGGTTGTGCTTTCGCTTTATCAAGGCTTTATAGATACAGAGCATCAACTTGCGGTATATACAGATCATCAAATTTTTGATCGCTATCATAAATTCCACCTTAAAAATGGTTACGCCAAAAAGCAAGCTATTACTTTAAAGGAACTTACAAATCTGGAAATTGGAGATTATGTAACTCATATTGACCATGGCATTGGCAAGTTTGGAGGTCTTCAAAAAATAAATGTTGAAGGCAAAAAACAAGAAGCCATAAAATTGGTATATGGTGAACGCGATATTTTATACCTCAGCATACACTCGTTACACAAAATCACTAAGTTTAACGGTAAAGATGGCAAACCACCAACCGTTTATAAATTAGGAAGTAAAGCCTGGAAAACGTTAAAACAGAAAACCAAATCACGTGTTAAAGAAATTGCGTTCAATCTTATTAAGCTTTATGCCAAACGTCGACTAAAAAAAGGGTTTCAGTACGCTCCAGACAGCCATATGCAACACGAGCTAGAAGCCTCGTTTATTTATGAAGACACGCCAGATCAAATAACCTCTACAGCCAATATAAAAGCCGATATGGAGAGTGAGCGACCAATGGATCGCTTAGTTTGTGGTGATGTTGGTTTTGGTAAAACCGAAGTCGCTATTAGAGCGGCATTTAAAGCTGTAGATAACGGAAAACAGGTCGCTGTTTTAGTCCCGACCACAATATTAGCATATCAACACTCACGTACGTTTAAGGAGCGTTTAAAGGATTTTCCGGTGACCGTAGATTACGTTAACCGTTTTAGAACTGCTAAAGAAAAACGTGAAACGTTAGAAGGACTAGAAAAGGGAAGTGTAGATATCATTATTGGCACCCATCAGCTGGCTAGCAAAACTGTAAAATTTAAAGATCTAGGTTTACTTATTGTAGATGAAGAACAAAAATTTGGAGTCGCAGTTAAAGAGAAACTACGAACTCTAAAAGAGAATGTCGATGTATTAACATTAACAGCGACGCCTATTCCGAGAACACTTCAGTTTAGTTTAATGGCTGCAAGAGATTTATCGGTTATTAATACAGCACCACCTAATCGCTATCCGATAGAAAGTCAGGTTATACGTTTTAACGAAGAAACAATAAGAGACGCAGTAAGTTATGAAATTCAGCGTGGAGGCCAAGTGTATTTTATCCATAATAGAATTGAGAATATTAAGGAAGTGGCTGGCATGATTCAACGATTAGTACCAGATGCAAAAATTGGTATAGGTCATGGGCAACTCGATGGTAAGAAACTCGAAAATCTTATGCTTGCTTTTATGAATGGAGAATTCGATGTTTTAGTAGCAACCACAATTGTAGAAAGCGGATTAGATGTCCCTAATGCCAATACTATTTTTATCAATAATGCTAATAATTTTGGGTTGAGTGACTTACATCAGATGCGTGGTCGCGTTGGTCGAAGTAACAAAAAAGCATTCTGTTATTTTATTACTCCAGAATATTCTGCAATGACCACTGATGCCAGAAAGCGTATTTCCGCTTTAGAACAATTTACAGAATTGGGTAGTGGGTTTAACATTGCCATGAAAGATTTAGAAATTAGAGGAGCTGGAGATATTTTAGGTGGTGAACAAAGTGGTTTTATCAATGATATTGGATTTGACACATATCAAAAAATATTAAATGAAGCTATTGAAGAATTAAAGGAAACTGAATTTTCAGATTTATATAAAGACGACCTCAAGCCTAAGGCATATGTAAAGGATATCACTATTGATACTGATTTTGAATTATTATTTCCAGACGATTATATCAATAATATTACCGAGCGTCTAAACCTTTATACCAAACTCAACGACATTAAAACAGAAGAAGAACTCGCTAAATTTGAAACCGAAATTATTGACAGATTTGGCGAATTACCTATACAAGTTTCAGACTTATTAGATAGTGTACGCTTAAAATGGATTGCTACAAAAATGGGTATAGAAAAACTCATTATGAAACAAGGTAAAATGATAGGTTATTTTGTGCAAGACCAACAAAGTGGTTTTTATCAAAGTGACGCATTCACAAAAGTGTTGCAGTTTGTACAATTAAATGCTCATAAATGTAAAATGAAAGAAAAACAAACTAGAAATGGTTTGCGTTTGCTTATTACATTCGAAAATATAACATCCACAAAACAAGCACTGGTAGCATTATCCGATATTAAATGAATGAAAAAAGTCACTTAAATCATCTGTTACTGCTCATTATTGCCACTATTTGTCTCAGTACTTCGGGTCCTTTAGGGAAGTTTATAGATATGCCTACACCTGTAATAATTTGGTGGCGCTCTATTATAGCAACAATCTTATTGTTTTTATTCTGCATTTATAAAGGCATTAATTTAAAAATTAAAACTAAAAAAGATCGACTCACTTTCTTTATCGCTGGTTTATTAATGGGCGGCCATTGGATTTTCTATTTCTATGCCTTAAAATTATCTAATGTGGCTATTGGGATGATTTCGTTATTTACGTTTCCTGTAATTATTGCCTTGTTAGAACCCTTATTCTCAAAGGTTAAATTAGACCCTATACATATTGCACTTGGTATAATGGTGTTGCTTGGGATCTATATTTTAGCTCCAGATTTTAATTTAGAGAACAATCAATTACAAGGCGTGTTATTTGGTATCCTATCTGCACTATGCTATGCACTTCGTATTTTAATGCTAAAAGATCATATTACCAATTATAGTGGTATTATGCTTATGTTTTATCAAGTATTGATTTTAACTGTGGTATTGGCTCCTATTTTATTTTTTATGGACACTTCTAATATTAACACGCAATATCCTTACGTTCTATTATTAGCTATAGTAACCACAACCATCGGACATACCATGTTTGTAAATAGTTTGCAATATTTTAAGGCAAGTACAGCGAGTATAATTGGTAGTACACAACCTATATTTGGAATTATTATTGCATTCTTTTTTTTAAATGAACTACCTTCACCTAATACCTTTATTGGTGGGAGTTTAATATTAGCTACAGTAATTATTGAAAGCGTTAGATCTAATAAGAATTAATAAACGAATAGAATACGCTATAAAAACACATTATAACATGAAAAAATTATTAATCTTATTTCTAGTTTTACCCTTACTAACCAAAGCTCAGAGTGTAAAAGGTACTTTTTCACCTGCTGAAGATTTTAGTTACGCTTTTTTATATCATGCCACACCAGAAAGTGCAAACTATGTCGATAGCGGCCAATTAGATAGTATTGGTAATTTTGAAATACAACTAGATTCCTTGTTAACTCCTGGAATTTATAAAATTGTATATGCCATTCCGCCAGAAGAAAATAATTTCGATTTTATCTATGATGGAAAAGAAACTATCGCTTTTAATTTTAGTAGTGATAAAGGCGTTGAGTTTACCAAATCTGAAGAAAATAAACTGTGGTCATCGTACTTAAAAAGTATAGAAATGGTAAACCAAACTATTAGTAATTATTACTCAAAGGAGAATAATGATAAAAAAGGGTTTACCGCTATTTTTAAAACCTTAAAAGATACACAAACAGCTTACGAAGAATTGGCTAAAGATAAATTAGTGCTTCAATTTATTAAAGCCAATAGACCATATATTCCAAAAGAGTATGAGGATATTAGCACCTATTCCAAACACCTTAAGCAACATTATTTGAGTCAGGTAGATTTTAACGATTACCTTCTACAGAGTTCATCTTACTTAATAGATCGTGTTACCGCTTATGTTTTTAATATGGTAGCTAATCCTAGCGAAGCAACTTATAAAGCCCATGTAGATGATGTTGCAGCAGCTATTAAAACTGACGATTTAAGTATTAAAACTAGTCTCTTAGAAATACTTTGGCAACGCTTTGCTGCTTTAAATAATACTACAATAGCTAACTACATTACTGATAATTATTTATTAGAATTAGCAAAATCTACTAACAATAAGGTTTTAGAAGACACAATAACTTCTTTTAAAAACACCTCTATTGGTATTACAGCTCCCAATTTTGATATCACTTTAGATGACAAAAAAACCAGCTTACATCAGTTAAAAGAAGCAGAACACTATTTACTCGTTTTTTGGAGTAGTGGCTGTAGTCATTGTTTAAACGAACTTCCAAAAGTAAAAACCTTAGTAGCTAACAAACCTCATTTAAAAGTCGTTGCCTTTGGATTAGAAGATAATGAAAGAAACTGGACAAAGGAAAAAGAAAATTATCCTAATTTTATTCATCAAATCGGTTTGGGTAAATGGGATAACCCAATTGTAAATGCTTACGGTATTTCTGCTACACCAACGTATTTTATACTCGATGCTTCAAAGCGTATTATAGCTAAACCAAACGAATTAAAGGATTTAGAAGTTTTATTAAAAGCGTTGTAAGCTTAAAGCATATTTATAAAATTATGAGACATAGCTAACATAGCGGTTATGTTAAACAGAATACATAAGGATTATAGACCACAAGTTTTACTCTTGCCTTTTATAAAATGAAAAACGCCCAGTAAAAACAAGTGTTTCAACTGAGCGTTTTGAAACTAAATAACCAACCAAATTTAGTTTCATACTATATAATTTTATGTATCAAAACTTAGATTTCAATTTAAACATCTCGCGTATTAGTTCTAATATTATTTACTTTCTTCGTTTTTTGCTTACGCTTTTTAGTCCTTTGTTCTTCTGAATTAGACTTGCCACTACCTAAGCTTTCATTTCTATAATACTGAATATATCCAAGACCTTTAAATTCATAAACTGTTCCCGAATTAGCGTGAAACAATTCTATTGTACTATCATTAATAACGCTAAGTTCGAAGTATTCATTGTTGAAGAAATCATAATCTAATGTTAATGTTTTTAAGTAGCTATTTCCTGAAACATCACTCACAGCATAATCTCCTGTAAAATCCCAATAAATGTTATTTGTATTATACACATTTGCATCTTGAGAACTTCTAAACGTAGCATCATTACCACCAGATAAAAATTGTATATAATTCTCGTTATCAAAATCATTTAAAGCTCCATAATTACTGGTATATGATTTCTCCCACGCGTCGTACTCTTGTAAGAAGTAATGAATATTGTCATAAAACACATAATCGTAATCAAAGTTAGTACGTTGATATCCATCTAAAAAATAAGATGTGTCGTTATATGGGTTGTAGAGTTCAATGGTATTATTATCTATTTGATAGACATCAAAACTATCGTAACCATCAATGACATGATTAACATCTAATATCATATCGTAAGCATCGTAGGTACCTATTTCAACACCATATCCATTTCCTTGGCTTCCAATACCCACTAAATTGTTGTTAGCATACATCAACCCATTTTTAAATGAAACTGTAAAAGCTATTTGTAAAAATGGAGTTTCACTATAACCTTGAGTCGCATTAATATCTACATACCACAAGTCATAAGAATTTAATAATTGATTTAATGAAACTGAAGGTTCTTCAACATAGTGAAGATCTTCAACATAACACGATGTAAATAGTGTTGCTATAAATGCAAATCCTAAAAGTAATTTTGTCGTTTTCATAATCTAAGCGTTTTTGGGTTGTTATTGTCTAAAGGTTTCAAAACGCGTGCCAAAACTATATTTCGTATCAATATCACTGTATATGAAGCCATTAAAATAGTGCTGAAAAATGAAAACTTCTTAATAAATGAGTTTTTGAATCAACCTATAAACTTCATATAATTTGTGTATTTTTGATTTAGAAAATTGACACAATCACTATGAGTGACACTATAAAATATGCGGTTTTTGGTGCCGGAAGTTGGGCTACTGCCATTGTAAAAATGCTTAGCGAAAATTTGGATGAAATTGGCTGGTATATGCGAAGCGTTTATGCTAAAGAGCACATTCTAAAAGAACAACACAACCCTAGTTATCTAAGTTCGGTTGAATTTCGTACTGAGCAACTTAAACTCAGTAATGATATGAATGAGATTGCAGATTGGGCCGATGTCCTTATCTTCGTCATTCCTTCTGCTTTTATTCATGCCGAATTAGAGAAACTAACGGTAGATATCAGTCAAAAAACGATTGTTTCTGCTGTAAAAGGTATAATGCCTGAAACAGGCAAATTGGTTGGCGAACAGTTTCATGACGAATATAATATTCCATTTGAAAACATTGCCGTTATTGCGGGTCCTTGCCACGCTGAAGAAGTGGCTTTAGAGCGTTTATCTTACCTAACAATTGCTTGCGACGATGTAAAAAAAGCACAAGCTATAGCTAACAATTTATCGAGCGATTATATTAAAACTAAGACTAGTGATGATATAATAGGTATTGAATATGCGGTAATGCTAAAAAACATTTATGCTATTGCTGCCGGAATTGCACATGGCTTAGGCTATGGTGATAATTTTCAGAGCGTATTAATGAGTAATTCTATTAGAGAGATGAAACGCTTTATCAAGAAAATGCATAAAATGAAACGTAACATCAATAACTCAGCATACTTAGGCGACTTGTTGGTGACGGGTTACTCTATCTTTTCTAGAAATAGAATGTTTGGTAACATGATTGGTAAAGGCTACACTGTTAAATCTGCACAGATGGAAATGAACATGATTGCTGAAGGATACTATGCGACCAAAAGTGCACATCTTCTCAATCAAAAAAATAAAAAGAAGACACAATTGCCTATTATAAATGCCGTTTACGACATTTTATACGAAGGCAAAGATGCTAAAAAGGTATTTAAGAAATTAACAGATAAGTTAGATTAGTTGACATTTTAGCAACTTACCAATGATGACATTAACCAAATGCTAAAACCTACTTCACTAAAACACCACGCAATTGCATTAAAGGCAGGGTTTGCAATGCCTTTTCATTTATAGTATTTTTTCTAAAAATATAGGTTTTATCAAACATTTTATTGCCTTCAAAAAAGGTGACCTTAAAGGTATTGTTTAGTTCTAAAACCTTCTCTTGCATAAACTCAATCTTGGCATAACTACGTGCAGGCAATTTAGCAATAGTATGTCGCATTGGTGGAGTTATTTTTGTTTCAGACTTCCCCTGAGAAACAATTAGAACCGTTTCTAAATCGGTATCACTATTGTTTATAATGTAAGCGTTCCAGTCTAAGGTTTTATATTCTAAGTGTTTTTCTTGCACAACAGCAACGTGTACATTTTTTACTTCAGGAATGTCGATGTCTTTTTTCATACTGCAAAAGTAAATATTCTACTCAAAATAAGAATTAGAATACGTGCTACTTATAATTCCTTTTAAATTATAAATCACAAGATGCTTAAAAAGTTCTGTCTCTGTATAAGATTTAAATAAATCACCCTCTTTAAATAATAGGTAATCTACTCTATAAAAATAGAGTTTTACCACTAAGGTTACATTAACATCGTTTCTAATAGCACCAGATTTTTTAGCTTTAGTGAGTAAATCTGATATGATATCTACACTTAGTTCTTCAATAAAGTCCTGATACAACTTATTGGCTTTAGGGTAGTATTTCTCAATACCAAAAAGAAAAGAAGGCTTGAAGTATTTTAAATACTCAAACCCTCTTTTGTAAATAAGTATAACGCTCAAAATAGGATCTGTACTATTGCTATTAATCAATCTATTTATATCGCCTTTATACTCATTTAGTAAACTTTCTACGCCACTTGTAACTAAATCTTCTTTGTTTTTAAAAAACGTATAAATGGTTTTTTTAGAGATGCCAAGCTCTTTTGCTAAATCATCTAAGGTAACATGCTTGCTACCAAATTGAGTGAATTTGACTATGGCACATTGTAACAAATCGTCTTTAGTAATCATTATATTTTATTTCCAACCTCCACCAAGAGCTTCATATAAATCAACAATAGCGACAAATTGCTGTAATTTGCTATCTATAATATTAAGTTCAGCATTCAATGCACTTTCTCTTGCTGTTAATAAATCTAAATAATTGGCATAACCGTTTTTAAGTAATTCTTCAGAGTTGGTTTCAGCAGTACGTAGTGCTTCCACTTCGTTTTTTCTAAATTCGAATTTTTTAGTTTCTGCTTCGTAAGAAAACAAGGCATTAGACACTTCATTGCCTGCAACTAATAACGTCTTTTTAAACTGCAGTAAAGCTTGTTCTTGTTGTGCAATTGCGACTTCTTTTGCCGTTTTTAATTTTCTCTGATTGAAAATAGGTTGTGTTAATCCACCCACTACAGTTGCAAACAAAGAATTAGCATCCAATAATTTATCTAATTCTAAACTTTGAAACCCACCAGAAGCCGTTAACGTTAAAGACGGATAAAAGTTACTATTAGCCACATTTGTCAGTTCAAAAGACTGTATTAATCCATACTCTGCAGCCATAACATCTGGTCTGTTACTTAACAAAGTGGCTGGTACTCCGAGGACAATATCTTGCTCAATATTTTGAGACTCTAAACGACTTCTTTCAAAATGCTGTGCTGTTTTACCTAATAAAATACTTAAAGTGTTTTCCGTTTTAAAAATTGCAGTTTCAATATCTACTTGTAGTGCTCTAGCACTGTTGTATTGTGCAATATTCTGATCTACAGCAACCTGAGTTACTTGCCCTGCTTCTTTTAAAGCCTTTATGGTTTTTACACCACTTTCTCTAGTGTCTATAGTCTGTTTCGTTATTTCTAACTTTGCATCTAAAGCTAATAAGTTATAATAAGTACTTGCAATACTAGACACCAGCTGTGTTTTAATTAACTGATGGCCAGCAACGCTTTGCAAATAGCCTGCTTGTGTGGCACGTTTATTACTCCTAATTTTCCCCCAAATATCGGCTTCCCAAGATAAATTTGCAGTAATATCATAAGTATCTAGACCTCCACTAAACAGGGAACCAAATTGACTATTTTCTGATAGCTCTTGGTGCGTTGCATTAGCACCAATACTTGCAGAAGGCAAATAACCTGCTTTTCCTTGTTTAGCATACGCTTCTGCAGCAACCATTTGCTGCAGTGCGATACGGACATCCATATTATTTTGAAGACCTTCTTCTATATATTGTTGAAGATATTGATCCGTAAATAAATTTTTCCATGATACATCTGCAATAGACACACTATCCGTTGGTAAATTATCAGTTCTATATAGTGCTTCTGTTTCAGATTGTAAGTCTGGTCTTGTATAATCTTTGGCAACAAAACAACTTTGTAATGTAAATGCTACGGTTATTAATAAAGCACCTTTACTAAAATTTCTATGTTTTATAATTGATTTCATTGTCTTATTCTTCAATAGTTTGTATTGCTGGTTTACTAGAAACTTTTTCTTGTAACCACTGAAATAATATAAATAGGATAGGAATAACAAAGACTCCTAAAATGGTTCCGATTAACATACCACCTGCTGCTCCTGTACCAATGGCATTGTTTCCTTCAGCACCAACTCCATTTGCTAAAACTAATGGCATTAAGCCTAAAATAAAGGCGAATGATGTCATTAAAATTGGACGTAAACGCGCCATAGCTCCATGGATGGCTGCATCTACAATACTCTCGCCATGTCGACGCCTCTGTAATGCAAACTCTACAATAAGTATGGCATTTTTAGCAAGTAATCCGACCAACATAATCAATGCAATTTGGAAGTAAATGTTATTTTCTAATCCGAAGAACTTCGTGCTTATATACGCTCCGAAGACACCAAATGGTAAGGAAAGTACTACCGCAAATGGCAATAAATAACTTTCGTATTGCGCACTTAATAAAAAGTAAACAAATAGAATACTTAATATAAATATGAACGTCGTTTGGTTTCCTGCATTCACCTCTTCTCGTGTTAAACCAGAATAAGCAACGGTATAATTACTTGGTAACTTAGCCACTTCTTCTTCAATAACTCTAATGGCATCACCTGTACTAAAACCTTCATTTGTAGCACCAGAAATCATGGTAGAATTAAACAAATTAAAACGTGTTACCGATTGTGGGCCATACACACGCTCTAAGGTTACAAACTGTGTAATTGGCGTCATCTCGCCAGAATCTGTACGCACATACATGCTGTTTAAAGCATCTTTATCTGCTCTGTCTTCTGGTAATGCTTGAATATAAACTCTGAATTGTTTTCCAAATCTAGAGAAATCCGAGGCATAAATTCCACCTATATAACCTTGTAATGTTGCAAAAATACTTGAGACTGAAACTCCTTTTTCTTTGGCTAAAGGCACATTAACTTCCATTTCGTATTGTGGATAGCTTGTGTTAAATGATGACGTTGCATATTTAATTTCCGGGTGACTCATTAAAGCCATAGAGAAATCTTTATTCGCCTGATCTAAATCTATAAACTCGCCACCGAATTTGTCTAATAAATTAATTTCAAACCCAGCTGAATTACCAAACCCACGAATACTTGGTGGAGAGAAGAAAATAATGTTCGCCTCCGGAATTGTCGCTGCAATACCAAATAATTGGCCAGTAATTGCTTGTGCAGAAAGTGAAGCCTCTTTTCGTTCACCCCAATCATCAAGCTTTATAACACCAAAACCAAAGTTACTACCTGCACCACTAATTAAACTACTACCTTTAATAAAGTTAACTCCGGCAACACCATTTATCCCTTCAATTTTATCGTATAATTTTCTTGTCACTGCATCAGTTCTATCTAATGATGCTCCTGGTGGCAATTCAATGTTTGCGAAAACAATTCCTCTATCTTCATCTGGTACAAATCCTGTTGGTGTAGTCATTGAAGCCCAATAAATTCCAACTCCAGCTATAATTAGTAATAATACAGATACAAATTTTCGTTTGTATAGAAAATGAAGTGATTTTCCGTAACGCTCTATTGTAGCATTAAACCCACGATTGAATAACGTATAAAAACGTTGTAATGGACTTTTGCCCTTTAATTCCTCATCATCTTTATGAGATTTTAATAATAAGGCACATAACGCAGGACTTAAAGTCAAGGCGTTAACAGCAGAAATTAAAATAGCAATAATTAAAGTGACACCAAACTGCTCATAAAATACACCTGTAGGTCCTGTAATAAACGTTACAGGAATAAATACCGCAGACATTACCAATGTAATAGAGATAATAGCACCAGATATTTCGTTCATCGCTACCAGTGTTGCATTTTTAGGATCCTTTTCTCCTTCATCCATTTTAGCGTGAACTGCTTCTACAACAACAATAGCATCATCTACTACAATACCAATGGCGAGCACTAGTGCAAATAGCGTCAGTAGGTTTATGGAATACCCAAATACATTTAAGAAAAAGAAGGTTCCAATAATTGAAACTGGTACTGCAATCGCAGGAATTAAAGTAGAACGAAAATCTTGTAAGAAAATAAAAACTACTAAAAATACCAATAAAAAGGCTTCTAATAAGGTTGTAATTACTTTATCAATTGAAGCATTTAAGAATAAACTTGTATCATAAGGCACAAAAATATCTAAGCCTTCTGGAAGCTCTGCTTTTACATCTTCTAAAGTGACTTTTATATTTTCAATAATCTCTTGTGCATTAGACCCCTTGGTTTGAAAAATACCCATAAATACAGCTGGATGTCCTAAACTCATAGCGTTAGATGAGTAAGATTGTGCATCTAATTCTATAGTAGCAACATCTTTTAATCTAAGAAACTCACCATTTCCTAAGGCTTTGATGACAATATCGCTGTATTGCGCTTCATCTTTAAAACGACCACTATAGGTTAAAGTATATGAAAAAGATTCTCCATTGTTTTCACCTAATGATCCTGCAGCTGCTTCTAAATTTTGTTCTGCTAAAGCCGCCGAAATATCAGAAGGTATTAAGTTATATGACGCTAATTTTTCAGGATTTAACCATATACGCATAGCATAATCTTGTTGTGAAAATACACTAACATCACCAACACCACTAATACGTTGCATTGCAGGAATTACATTAATTTTTAAGTAATTCTGAATAAATGTAGCATCGTAATTTTCACTTTCAGAATACATCGATATAAACATTAATGCACTGGTCTCTTGCTTTTGTGTTACAACTCCTGTTTGCGTCACCTCTGAAGGCAGTAACGGTGTCGCTCTAGCTACACGGTTTTGAACGTTTACAGCTGCGATATCAGCATCTGTTTCTTGGTCGAAATAAACGGTAATTTCTGCTGCTCCCGTATTTGATGCTGTAGAGGTAATGTACGTCATTCCTTCTACACCATTAATTTGCTCCTCAATAGGTACAATAACACTCTCTAAAACGGTCTCTGCATTTGCACCTGTATAATTTGCAGTTACTTTAATCGTTGGTGGTGCAATATCTGGATATTCCTCTATAGGTAACGTCGTTAAACTAATAACTCCCAGAATAACTATGATAATAGAGATTACGGTTGAAAGCACTGGTCTTTCAATAAATGTTTTTAACATGACTATTATTTTTGGTGGTTATCTAATTTCTAAATAAAGTTTTCACTGGTGTAATAGCATCTTCAAAAGGCATGTCTTGTGGTGAAATTACCATATCTGCTCTTAATTTACCAACACCCGAAACTACAATTTTATCACTTGTAGTGAGTCCAGATTCTACAACGTACAAATTATCTACTGTACCTTTAACTTTCAAAATTGAAGTAGCTACTTTATTGCCTTCTGCAAGTTTAAATACCATAATATTGCCTTGTTGCTCAAATGTTGCCGATTGAGGTATCACTATAGCATCTTTATATTCTATTGGGAATTTTATTTTACCACTGTTTCCATTGGTTAAAATTTCATTTGGATTATCAAAAGCCGCTCTAATTTGAATAGTTCCTGTGCTTTGATTAATTTGTCCTGTACTGGTCTGGATACGGCCTTTTTCAGAATATTCCTTACCATTTGCTAAAACCAAAGTTAAATCTGGTGAATTTTTAATACGTTCTGCCTTGGTTTTGCCCTCTGAACGTTGCAGATGATCAATATATTGCGCTTCGTTAAAGCTAAAAAACGCATACACCTGATCAATTTCGCTTACCGTAGTTAGCGGAGTAGCATCGCTTGGACTAATTAAAGCACCTTCTCTAAAATTAATAGCTCCTACATAGCCATCGATTGGGCTTTTTATGGTTGCATAACTAATATTTGCCGTTACACTGCTATAATTGGCTTTGGCTTGTTCTAAATTAGCTTTGGCGGTTTCTAATTGCACCGAACTAATAATATTTTTTTCTACCAAAGGAATTAATTTGTTAACTTCAACCTGAGCCACATTAACTTGAGCTTTAGCTGCACCAGCATCTTGGCTTAACGACTCTGTTTCTAATCTAAATAAGGCTTGTCCTTTACGAACTTTTTGACCTTCATCAACATAAACTTCTTCTATATATCCTGAAGCTTTAGCTCTTACATCACTATTAACTATGCCTTCTATAGTTGCAGGATACTCTGTATATCCTGTTACCGTTTTGGTTTGTAATTGAGTTACTGGAAATGGCGCAGCTGGCGCTGAAGTAGCAGTGGGCTGTGTATTATCCTTATTATCACAGCTAACCACAGCTAGAAACACACTAGCAATGGTTAATATTAAAATTATTTTATTTGTTTTCATTATTTTAAAGGTTGAATTTATTTTTAATTAGGTTTTCTTTTAAATTTTCTATTGAAGCTGAAGCCTCTTTTACAAATCGTAAATAATCATTATGAAAAGTTAAATCGAACTTTTCTTCATCATCTGTAATATGATTGTTGATGGCTTCTTTGTATGCTTTCATTTCTTTGTGAAGCGTAACAACTTCTTCCCATTCCTTAATCATTTCATTAATATGATGTAAAACAGAGTTTTTATTAATGATGAAATACTTTTTTCTGTCGCCAGTTTTAGTGAAGTATTCAAGTTTCTTTAAATCTTGCAAATGATTTAAGTGAGTAGAAATGGTACTCTTACTTGCGCACAATACTTCTACCATCTCATCGAAAGTAGCCCCTCTTTTACCCGTTAAAATCACATAAGCCATTATACGCGCAGCAACTGGTGCAAGTTTCTCTCGACTTTCTAAGTGTACACCCAATTTTTCAACTAGTGCCATTTTTTTACTACATATATCTTTCGTCATAATAATATTTTTAGAAATTATGACGCAAAAATATACTTAGTTCGGAACAAACCGAACTAAACGAAGTTAAATTGTTGTTAAATAAAAAAAGCCGACTGAGAATAGTCGGCTTCACAATATATTAAATTGAGATTTACAAAGCAGATTTAAATTGCTCTAAAAATCGTACATCATTTTCACTTAATAATCTAATATCACTGATTTGATTAAGTAGCATTGCTATTCTATCGATTCCCATACCAAAAGCAAAACCAGAGTATTCTTTAGAGTCGATACCACAGTTTTCTAACACATTAGGATCTACCATTCCACAACCCATAATTTCTAACCAACCTGTACCTTTGGTAATCTTGTAATCCGTTTCAGTTTCAAGGCCCCAATATACATCGACCTCAGCACTTGGCTCTGTAAACGGAAAGTATGATGGTCGTAATCTAATCTTAGATTTACCGAACATCTCTGTTGTAAAGTATTGAAGCGTTTGTTTTAAATCCGCAAAACTCACATCTTTATCAATATATAAACCTTCCACTTGATGAAAGAAACAATGTGAACGTGCCGAAATCGCTTCATTTCTATATACACGACCTGGTGAAATGGTACGAATTGGTGGTTGATTATTTTCCATATAACGTACTTGAACCGAACTGGTGTGCGTACGTAATAAAATATCTGGATCGGTTTGAATAAAGAAAGTATCCTGCATATCTCTTGCCGGATGGTACTCTGGCAAGTTTAAGGCTGTAAAATTATGCCAATCGTCTTCAATTTCCGGTCCTTCACTTACGTTAAACCCAATGCGAGAAAAGATGTCTATAATTTCATTCTTCACTATAGAAATAGGATGACGCGCGCCAATAGCAATCGGTTCGCCTGGTCGTGTTAAATCTCCGTAAATCCCTTTGTCTTCTTCTTGAGTTTCAAGCGCCTCTTTTAAACTGTTTACTTTTGCTTCCGCAGTATTCTTAAGCTCATTAATGATCTGTCCGAATTCACGTTTCTGATCATTCGCTACATTTTTCAATTCGCCATAAAACGCCTTTAAGTGACCTTTTGAGCCTAAATATTTAATTCTAAAGGCTTCAACCTCTTCTTTAGATTGTGCTTTAAAGGCTTCTGCTTCTGCTATAAGTTCTTTTATCTTGTCTATCATGAGTTCTATTCAAAAACGAGTGCAAATTTAGTTTTTTTTTACGAGTTATGGTAGCTGTATCGCCTCTAAGCTATTTGATATATTCAGTTTCCACAAAATAGTTAACTATCGCCTCTTTCATCAGTACACTTTGCTCACCAGCTTTAAGATGCGGTAATTGCGCGAGTACTTTATAATGTGGCCAACCATCAGCATCAACAAAATCGAATTCATAAAAACCATAAGGTTCCAAAACTTTACAAATAGCAATATGCATTAAATCGAGTTTATGGTCTTTTTTATACTCGCGATGTAGTTGTCCTAATTCTTGTACACCAATGAGGTATATAATAGCATCAAGATCTAAAATATCCCCATCAGCAAATTGATTTGATAGTTTTTCTACTAACAAATCCCATCGTTCTTTTAATTGTTCGTCTCTTGCCATAGTTACTTCCCGTAAGGTCGGGAATCATATTAATTATTACACTTTAGATGCCTTCAAAATTTAGAATATATGTTTCATATTTTCTTCGATTTTGAGTCTATTTTTTTTAGCTTTCAAAGTTAAGAAACTAAAGTATCTTCATTTGCGTTATTATATTAAAATGGTAAAATTCATGTATTTTTGTCTAAACCACTAATTGTATGAGTATTATTGATATTGTTTTAGCTGCGCTTTTATTATTTGGTTTTATACGTGGCTTATTTAAAGGCCTTTTTGTAGAAGTAGCTTCTTTATTGGCCTTAGTTTTGGGTGTTTGGGGAGCTATTCATTTTAGTGGATTTGCGGCAGATTTTTTGGAACCAAAAGTAGATTGGAGCGAAAAAACTATAAATATTGTCGCTTTTGCAATAACTTTTGTAGCCATTGTTTTAGCCATTAGCCTAGCAGGAAAAGCATTGACAAAACTCGCCGATTTCGCGGCTTTAGGTATAATAAATAAACTCGCTGGTGCTGTATTTGGCGCCCTTAAAATTGCACTCATTTTAAGTGTGTTATTAGGTGTGTTTCATAAAATGAATAACACATTGCCTTTTATGGAAAAGGAAGATTTAGACCACAGTACACTTTACCAACCAATAAAGGCTTTAGCACCACTAATTTTTCCGTCGATTATAAAGAGTGATGCAGAAGATACTGCAAATAATGATGCCCAAGAAAATTAAGCTGTTGTATAGTTTTACTTTTAATCGAGATGATAAATCTCCATAATATCTTGGAGGTACTTTTCGAAATTTATTTTTAAATCGATGAGTTTACCAGTATGTACATCGAACACCCAACCATGAACTTTTAACCCACGTTCTCTATATGCTTTTTGAACGGCAGCTGTTTTAATTAAATTAACACATTGTTCTTTTACATTGAGTTCTACTAAACGATCGTACTTTTTATCTTCATTTACTATAGCGTTTAGTTCTTTACGATGCATTCTATATACATCTCTAATATTGCGTAACCATCCGTTTAATACTCCTAAATCTGCAGATTGCATGGCTGCTTTAACACCACCACAAGCATAATGTCCGCAAACCACCACATGGTTCACTTTTAATTGCGTTACAGCATAATTAACCACAGACATCGCATTGGCGTCGGTACCCACCACCATATTTGCAATATTTCTATGTACAAAAACTTCACCAGGACCTAAACCCATAAGATCTTCTGCCGTAACTCTACTGTCCGAACATCCTATGTATAATAATTCAGGACTTTGTCCTTCACCTAATGTCTCAAAATATTTAGGATTGACAGCCAATTTGGCTGTTATCCAATCGTCATTATTTTTAAATACATTCTCTAAATTCATAGTGTTCTAATGTACATCTTTCACATGAGATTTAATCCATTGCAGGCACATTTTAAAATCTTTAAAAATATGTTCATTTGGAATAAATTCAGGAATGATACCTATACGCTCCATCATATAACGTGGTTGTTTAAGCAAACCTACAAATAAGACTCTTACATCTTTCTTTTTTAAATCTTGAAGCATATCTTCCATAGCATACAGACCCGATTGATCCATATATTGCATACGACCTAACCTTAAAATTACAGTTTTTGCTGTGTCTGGAATTTGCTCAGTTAAAGCTTGAAAATCACTTGTAGACCCAAAAAACAAAGGGCCTTTAAGATGCTTAATGAAAACCTCTTCTTTTAATGCTGAAGGGAAATTACCTTCGTCATCCCAAGCTTCTTCTTTTAATGATTTTACATCGCTGCGTTCTGCTGTGAGATCACCTATTTTTTTCATAAACATAAGCGATGCGATAACCAAACCAATACCTACAGCATAGATTAAATCCCAAAATGTAGATAAAAGTAATACGACCAGCATAATTAAGACTTCAGAACTTAATCTTACAGGTCCAAATTTGATATCTCTTGGTAAACTTGGTATCGCTTTAAGACCTCTATAATCCATAACACCAATACCTACTGTTATTAATATTCCGGCTAAAACAGCCGCAGGAATTTTTGATGCCACATCACTCAATGCCAACATTATTAACAATAGCATTACACCCGCAATCATACCAGATAACTTGGTTTTTCCTCCAGCATTAATATTAACGACCGTTCTAATGGTTGCTCCTGCTCCTGGGATGCCACCAAAAACAGCTGCTATACTATTACCAATACCCTGACCAACTAACTCTTTATTGGGTTTGTGTTTGGTTTTGGTCATGTTATCAGCAACGACACTTGTTAATAGAGAATCTATGGCACCTAATAAGGATAAAGTAAGCGCAGTAAAAATGTACGGAGTAATACTTCCTAAACTAAAATTAGTGAACATTTCTAATCTAGGAATTGGAATACCGCCTGGGATTTCAGAGATAGGACGATAACCTAAATTAAATCCGTAAGCAATTCCCGAAACCACAACTAAAGCGACCAAAGTACTTGGTATCGCGGTTGTAATACGTTTAAAACCATAGATTATAATAATTGTTCCTAAAGCTAGCATAAGTTCTAACCAATTAATATGCTTTAATGCTCTAGGCAATACCTTAATAGCGCCTACGGTGCCAGACGCTTCTTTAGCTGCTAATGTTTGTGATTCATTTAAAATTTGTTCTGGCGTTATCTGCTGTGCACGGTCAATAGTTTCTTTAAAATTTTCAAGCACTAAAATGCCTTCACCAGCTTCTTCTTTTAAAATATTTTCTAATATTACCTCTTCGGCTTGGGGTTTAAATTGTGCTACAAACTCTGCATCTTCTTTTGGATAATAACCAATTGAAGGTAGTATTTGTGTCAATAAAATAATGACTCCGATGGCCGTCATAAATCCTGAAACTACAGGATAAGGAATATATCTTATATATTTTCCTAAACCTAAAAATCCCAGCCCAATTTGTATAAGACCAGCTAAGAGAAATACCGTTAATATTGCTGGTAATGCTTTTTCTACGCTACCATCGTTAGCTGCCACAATACCAGCAATAATGACCATACTCACTGCCGTCATTGGTGCTGTAGGACCCGAAATCTGTGTTGCAGTACCACCAAAAAGAGCGGCAAAAAAACTAATAAATATAGCTCCGTATAAACCTGCTTCCGGACCTAAACCTGAAGATACTCCAAATGCTAAAGCCAATGGCAAAGCAACAATTCCTGCTGTAATGCCACCAAATGCATCACCCTTAATATTTGAAAATAATTTCTTCATAGTTCAATAATTATTGGATTAAAATAGTCTAATTTTTACTAAACCGAAACCCTTGCATAAAGTTTTGTTAGAAATTAACAAAAGCAATAACATTTATTTGATCTCTTCCAGAGGTTTCAAAAAATTGATTCATATACCCTAGTTCTAGTCTTAAATTATCCGAAAATGTATAACCAATACCACCAAACACGCGGTTTCTATCAAAAACAGAAGACTTTGTATTTAAAAAGATTTCATTATACAAGGATACGTATAAAGGGTTCTTAGCTTCTTCTTTATATTGAAGCGGAATTTTAACACCTAAGAAATACCTAAAACGCATTTTAAAATCATCTTCAACAAAACGCTGTTCAAATCTATAGCGATGACTTAAACCCACTTTACCTACCTTTTGTTTCGTTGTAAATTGCTGAAAAATTCGATGCTCATTTACAGCGGTTTTGTCATCAGTATCATCTATATAATTTTCTGATAAGATATAACCATATCCTAATAAAATATTATCATTATTGTCAGATAAATTATAACCAACACCTGTTCTAAGCAGTAATTGCTCTAAATCACCTACGGCATTATAATTTCTATACTGCACTTCATTATGAATATTCCATTTAGAATTTAGTTTTTTGTTACCGATGTATATTAACCAATTTCCTAAATTACTATCTTGACTCAAAGCAAAAAAAGGCAACACTAATGCGATGATTAGTGTTGCTATTTTACTCGTCTTTTTTAATTTAAATCGACTCATTTATATGTAAGTTTTTTTTTTAGTAAAACTCTACTGCTCCTGTATTAATATCATACATAGCACCTACAATTTTTATTTCACCATCCTTTTCCATTTCTGTTAATATTGGACTTTCAGCATGAATTCGATCTATTGTTAATTCAACGTTTTTCTTAGAAACCTCATCAACGAAATCTAAATTTTTTGAGGTACGTAAACCTTCATCTTTAGGCTCTGTTACGGCATTTACTGCTGGTGTGATTTTTTCTATCAACTTTGTTAAATTACCCATTTCTGCATGATCACAAGCTCCTTTTACTGCGCCACAACTGGTATGCCCAAGTACTACAATAAGTTTTGTACCTGCTAATTTACATGCAAACTCCATGCTTCCTAAAATATCTTCGTTGACAAAATTACCTGCAATACGTACACTAAAGATATCACCTAAACCTTGATCAAAAACCAATTCTGCTGACACTCTTGAATCTATACAACTTAAAATCGTTGCAAACGGAAATTGTCCCTCACTAGTATCGTTTACTTGTTCTAATAAATTACGATTAGCTTTTAAGTTATCTTGAAATCTTTTATTACCTTCTTTTAAATATTGCAATGACTTTTCTGGTGTCATTGTAGCTTGTGTTTCTTTTGTATGTGCTTTCATCGTATATGTTTTTTATATTTTTATTTAAATCTGTGTTTGATTATGCTTCTGAAACTAATACCGAAACATTGATCTTATTGACTACCTCATATAAAGGCATTTCTTGCGTGTTTTTCTTTTGTTTTTCATTTCTATCTACACACAATAAGTTAATATTACTTTTTATAAGATAAGAAGATAGTGTCGTTAAAGCATTATCATTCTGCTCAAATTTATATTCGATCACTTTGTCTTCCATAACATTTGAAACTTCTGTTTCTTCGTTTTGGCTACTTATAATTTTGAAAGATTTTAAAGGTGTTGCTGTATGAGTCATTAAAGCTCTAGACAAACCTGTGTTAAAAATTTTACGAGAACCATTTAACATTGCTAATGTCATTTTTTTATCTGGTTCTAAGGCATTTTCATTTGAAGCAATCATCACAATACCTTTAAACTTTTTTAGAATAAAGCGGGTTACGCTATCTCCAATTAGCTGAAATGATGAGGCATCGCGTTGTCCTAAAACAATAACATCTGGATTATAAAGTTCGATTTGTTGCTGTATTTCTTCCTTTATTTTTCCAAAAGCATAATTGCCACTAATTTTTAACCCATAGTTACGTGAAAACGTATCTACTAAATTATCTATTTGTTTTTTAGTATTGTTATGTTCTTCATTTAGACTTCGCATTGCAGAGAATTGATTCTCTCGCTTTACAATATCTATATGCTTTTTAACATGAAACAATTTTACTTCTCCATCAATCATTTTGGCCAAGCCAACGCTACTTTTCAATAATGTACTTTCCGAATTCTTTAGGTCGGAAAGTACTAAGATTTTATATCTATTATTTTTCATAGCGTTCTAACTTAAACTTAAACTAGATTTAGGTCTCAGTTGAAAAAACTCAATAAAACTTGGTGGATTTTCGACAACTCCACGTTTTGAAATTAATTTGATATCTATATTTCTCTCCTTGGCTTTAAAAGCAAAATCTTCAAGAATTTCTATAATATCGTAATCGAGATATCTTGTTTTAGTGACATCGAATTCTAAATACGTATCTCTTGGTAAACTATCTAACTCCTTTAAAATCGCACCTTTGTTAAAGAAAGTTACCTCTTCGGCAAGTGCCATCTTAATTTTATGTTTTCCATTACTATGATCTTCAATATGTAAGAAATGAGAATTTTGATAGCTTTTTAATAAAATAACAATGATACCAACGGCCAAACCTAAACCAATACCTACTAATAGATCTGTAAATACGATACCAAAAACCGTAACAAAGAAAGGCACAGATTGTTTCCATCCTAATTTATACATTGTTACAAACAATGCAGGTTTTGCTAATTTATAGCCTACTATTAGTAAAATAGCTGCCAATACAGATAAAGGAATTTTATTTAATAAAGTTGGAATTAAAATAACTGAAATTAATAGTAAAAACCCGTGTAAGATGGTAGATAATTTACTCTTCCCACCAGATTGAATATTAGCAGAACTTCTTACAATTACTTGCGTTATTGGCAGACCACCAACTAAACCAGATAATATATTACCTGTACCTTGAGCTAATAACTCTCTATTTGTTGGTGTTACGTTTTTATCTGGATCTAATTTATCCGTTGCTTCAACACACAATAGGGTTTCTAAACTAGCTACAAGTGCAATGGTAAATGCTACAATCCAAACCTCAGGGTTTGTAATTGCTGAAAAATTAGGAAAACTAAATTGCCCAATAAAGGAATCGAAACTATCTGGAACAGGTACACTTACCAAGTGTGAATTGGCTATAGCAAGCGTCTCATTAGATTGTGTAACGATATAAAAAACAATACCAACAACTACAGCGACTAATGGTCCTTGTATAATTTCAAAAAACTTACCTTTTTTAACTAAAACATTACTCCACAACAATAAAATACCTAAGGCAATAAAGCCAACAACCATTGAGCCAAGTATAAGGTTATCGAAAATATTAAGTAACGCAGAAAATGTATTTTCTCCAGAAGCTTCTACAAAACTATCTGCTCCTTCTGGTTCTGCATCGTAACCAAAGAAATGAGGAATTTGCTTTAGTATAATGATTATTCCAATACCTGTTAACATGCCTTTAATTACTGATGATGGAAAATAATACCCAATAATTCCGGCTTTTAAAACACCAAAAAGTAATTGAATTACTCCACCTAATACTACAGCAACTAAAAAGTTCTCATAACCACCTAAGGTTCCTATGGCAGTTAATACAATAGCAGCCAAACCTGCTGCAGGTCCGCTCACTCCAATCTTAGAACCACTTAAGGCTCCTACTACAACTCCTCCAATAATTCCAGCAATTAAACCAGAGAAAAGAGGTGCTCCACTGGCTAAAGCAATACCTAAACATAAAGGTAATGCTACAAAAAATACTACGACACTTGCAGGCAAGTCGCTTTTTAATGTTTTAAACATTTGATATAATGATTTTATACTATTGAAGCGATTTCAATAGTGATTTTAATATTTTTTTTTGGGGGACACATCAAGTGTCAGGTGAAAAAATATTAAATAAAATCGGGTGGTGGAGAAATTAAGTTGAGATGTGGCTTTGGATAGTTTTTAAATCTATAGCCTTCAAGATGTGTTACATCCTGATCTTCAATTAAAAATTCTGAATCTTGGTCATTTTTATCAAACAATAATTTAGCATGTGAATTCTCTTCTTCTTCAGTAATGCTAAAGAAACATGCCACGTCAATTGAATCATCAATAGACATAATAATTGTGGGTGCAGAGATAAGCGCCATAAATACTATGGTTAAAAAAACAGCGATTCTGTATTTGGTGCTTTTTTGCATAAGCGACAAATATAATATCTTCCCATTTAACTAAATGTTAAATTAGTTCTAAAAATGTTTCAATATTTTAATATCCTTAGATGGAATCCAACCTGTAGAATTATCCGATAGTTGAATTTTATTCCAATCTTCATAAGTTTCTAACACTTGTACTTTAGTGCCTTCATGCAGTCTAAACACCTCTTCACTTGTAGGGTTTGGATCTGTTTTCACCCTACTTTCTTGAGAAAATACAATTGCAGGATTATCTTTTTTACTTAGCTCCTCCTTCTGAAACGCCATAATGATAGCTATACAAGCTATAAATAAACTAATAACACTGACAACAAAAGCAATTCTTTTTTTAGAACTGGTATAAGAAAAATGATAGGCTAAAAATATAATTACAAATAATAGCACACCTCCGACTGCAATTCTTGCCCATGTATCTGCACTGAAAGTATTAACTATATTATTTACAATTCTTGAAAATCCCACTGTAGGTACCTTATCAATGGCGTCAATCGTCATGTTTTGCGCAAAGGCCAAATTGTTCTCTATATCCTTATCATTAGGTGCCAACAGCAGTGCTTTTTCATAATAATAAATACTAGGTGCAATATTATTGAGCTTATAATTGGCATTTGCTAAATTAAAATACAACTCAGCTGAATGCACATGTGAATCTAAAATAGATTCGTATTTATCAATGGCCTCAGCAAACTTACCATCATTATAAAGCGCATTAGCTTCGCTAAAACGTTCATCGTTTTGCGAAAAACCATTAAGGTTAAAACAACATATAAGTAAAAAAATAATGGCTCTCATATTATCTCAGCTGCTTATCTATTAATGAAATTGTTTTCGCCGCCTTATCATAATCATTCTGCATGGTCACTTGCGTAAGTGGTGTATAACGTGCCAATTCACAGTTCTCTAAAATTGAAATAAAATCTGAAACCACATCCGCCTCTACTTGACGTTCTATCAGTAGGTTTTCAATTTTTTCTTTATTAAAATCACTGGTTTCAATATTAAGTTTGGCTTTTAAATAATTATGAAGTGCTTTCTCTAATGCCAGGTAAAACGCTTCTTTTTTACCCATAGTTTTCTTAGCTTTCCCCAGATATTTCTTTGCTAAACGATCGGCTTTCCTAATACGATTTCCCTTAACATCTGCATCGCGTGCATCCTTTTTGCGCCTTACTACTATAGCTAACGGAATTGCCAAAAATGGCACTAATAGCAATGACCAAAAGCCTGTAGATTTAAAGAATGGTTCTGATGTGGTACTTACCCAGTTTGATGTTGTTTTTATAAAAGCAAATGTATTAGTATTGGGATACACTGATTGCTTTGTGTTTGCCGTTGTATTTTCGGTATAACTTGCTGCTGCTGTTGGCCCTTCTATAACATCGATAACAATATCATCTGAAGAAATACGCTTATAACTTTCCGTATCTAAATCAAAATATGAAAATGAAATGGTCGGCACAGGATATTTTCCTTTATATTGAGGCACAATAGTATAGGTATCTGAAATATTACCTTGCATTCCATATATATTAGTTCTCACATTTTCTTTATGCTCTGGTTCGTACACTTCCAATGAACTTGGTACTGTAAGTTTTGGTAATTCAAATAATTTTAGATTTCCTTTCCCTGAAACTTCAATTTTTGCCTGTAGAGATTCCGTGGCATTTAACTGCGTTTTAGATGTTGAAACTTTAAAATCAAATTTACCCACAGCTCCCTTAAAATCGGATGGTTTATCATCTTCTGGCAAGGGTTTTACGTTAATGGTTCTGCTTCCTGCTGTGACTTCTTTTGGAATTTTGGTCATTAAACGTCTTCCAAAGATGTCAACTTTATCAGAAGGCACTTCTGCCGTAATATCCATAACGAGTGGCTCTATTTTTAATGCTCCTGTTTTTTGAGGATAAAGCACCGTCTTTCTAAGCACGACATAGCGATAGTTTTCTCCTTTAAATTCACCTTCTTGAACAGGAAGACCTTTAATTTCGATATTCTGACTCCAAAAATCATTAAATCGTGGTATTTCTTTTTCTCGCCAATTGCTACTCACACCAATTTCTGTAGACACGTAAAGTTTGTAAACGACCGTTATGGCTTCATTGAGATACGGATTTGTATTAGACACCTCAGCCACTAAATGTATTTTTTCTGCAGCAACATCAGAAGCCGCTGCATTGCCGTTTGGTGCACTTACGGCTGCCGTAACTTTTACTGTAATAGGAAAGGTTTTATAAACTTCACCGTCAATCTCAATTGTGGCTTGTTTAATGGTAAAGTTACCTTGTTTTTTTGGTGCTAAAAAATAACTATATGTTTTAGAATATGTTCGTTTACCATTTAAATATTTGTTGCTCACAGACGTATTGGGACCACCAACGACGTTAAAATCAGCAAAACTTGGAGGAACAAAATTATCTCCATCCTGGTTCATTTCAAAGTCAATACGCAAACGCTCATTAACTCCTAGTTTTTTCTTGCTTACCTTGGCTTCAAATTTCACTTGTGAAGAAGCGATACTTGTAGCAAGTATTAGAAATAGAAGGGATATGTTTTTAATTACTTTCATTTATAATTTAGCATATTTCTAACTGAACAGCGTCAGCAAATTTACCAATCCTTATCTGTTTTTACTTTTGCTCCTTTTTGTTTTTCTGCATTCATTTTTTCCTGAACCTTTTGTTCTTGGTTTTGCATCGCTTCTAAGATATTCTTTATCTGCTGTGGAGACATTTGTCCTGGTTGTGGCTTAGGCTTTTGGTTTTTATCCTTATTGTCTTCCTTACCTTTACCGTCGTCCTTTTTATCGTCTTTTGGTTTTCCGTCCTCATCCTTTTCCTTATCACCATCTTTTTTATCCTGGTCTCCTTCGTCTTTTTTATCTTGATCGTCCTTTTGGTCTTTATTGTCTTTATTCTCGTCCTCTTTCTTTTGCTCGTCTTCCTTATTTTGTTGCTCGTCTTTGTTCTCGTCCTTTTTATCATCTTCTCCTCCACCATCATCTTTTTGCTGGTCGGCACATTCTTTCGCTAAAGCGTAGTTGTAACGCGATTCTTCATCGTTAGGATTGTTTCTCAATGCATTTTTATAAGCTTCTACTGCTTGTTTACATTGCTTATTTTGCATTAAAATATTGCCAATATTGTGGAACGCTCTGTGCTTTTCATCCTTTGTAGTAGCATTATTAGCAGCTTCTTGACTTCTAAACAAAGCTTCGTCAAAACTTCCTTTTTTATAGTAAGAATGAGCTAAGTTATACGCTCCTGTTGCTTTGGATGGAGCTTTAGAAATGGCTTCTCTGTACGCCATTTCAGCCTCTACATAATCATCTTCACTAACCAACTCATTGGCTTTATAAACCAAATTATTAGCATTTTTTTCGGCTTTTAGTTGCTCTTTATTCTGGTCTTGAGAAAAACCAAAACTTCCAACTAAAAATAATATTAGAGCTATGTAATGTTTCAACTTAATTCGTTTTTAATTTAAATGTGGTTTGCAAGTAAATTGTTTCCCATGTATCATTTTTATAATCACCGACTATAAATTTGTAGGTAGTATCATTAATATACTCCCAACAATCAGTAATCGTGGTTTCTCCGTAAGTGTATGTGTACCAAACATTTTTGTTTTCTGTTATAACTGATCCTTTGGTTAGACCACCAAATACATCAAACTCCCAAAACTCTATTTGGTCTTTTTTAGTATTATAACGTCGAATACCATGATTTCTCTTACCATATTCTGAATGTTTTTGATCGGTAAAACCATTAGAATTAGCAATTACAATTGCCTTATTGAGATCATACACATAAGAGACCTCTTGTTTAAATGGACTACTATCAGCCCACTTTCCTTCAGCAACCCATGTTTTATTTACTAGATTTTTAAATCCATCTAGTTTATTGTTTTGAGTTATTCCCAAAAGTGGAATTAAAAGGATTACAACCCAATATTTATTTAATTCCTTCATAATTTAAAAGTAATAAACACGTCTATTATTTAACGTTAAAAAACATTTAAAAATTCTCGTTGAATAAATTCAACTTTTTTAACCAACCTGTTTTTCGTTCTAAAAAGAAAATATCAATAAATAATAATAGAATTCCGAAAGCCAAAAACCACTGAAATTGATCTTTAAAATCTGCAATTTGTTTGGATTCAAATTCTTGTTTATCCATCTTATCTAATTCTCCTTTGATGGTTTCTACAACCTCGGTTGTATTACTTCCGTTAATATAAACACCATTAGCTTCTGCTGCAATTTCCTTTAATGTAGATTCATCTAATCTGGTAATTACAGTTTCCCCTTGGTTATCTTTTTTATAGTTTAAAACTACACCGTTGCGTTTAATAGGAATTGGGCCTCCTTTAGTATTACCTACACCTACCGTTAATATTCTAATGCCCTGCTCTGCCGCTTCTTCAGCAATATTTAGAGCTTCGCCATCGTGATCCTCTCCATCTGAAATAATAATTAATACTCGATTAGCTTGATCTTCGTTATCAAAATAGGTTTTAGAAAGCTGAATAGCTTCACTAATAGCTGTTCCTTGAGAGGACAACATATCTGTATTCATATTTTGTAAAAACATTTTTGCCGAAGCGTAATCTGTAGTAATTGGTAATTGCGGAAATGCTTTACCTGCATAAGCGATTATACCAATACGATCGCTCACTAAGCTGTTTACAATCTGCGTGACTAACTGTTTTGATTTTTCTAAACGATTGGGAGCGATATCTTCGGCCAGCATACTTTTAGACACATCGACTGCAAAGACAATATCGACTCCTTCGCTACGAATAGTTTCTAACTTGGTTCCAATTTTAGGGTTTACCAAGGCTAACGATAAACAGGCAAAGGCACAACAAAGCACTACCACTTTTAAAACACTTTTAAATAACGATTGATTTGGACTCAAACGCTTTAATAACGTAGAGTCTGCAAATTTTTTCTGTGTTGAGCGTCTCCAAAATTGAAGCCACGCAAATAGCAAAATAATTACTGGAATTACCAATAACGTCCAAAACCATATGTTTTCATCGAGTCTAAACAAAGCTTCTAAATATTGTGTTTCTTAAAATTAATTCTATCAATAATAATAAGCCTGCCAACAGCACTAATGGCCTATATTTTTCGTCGTAATTATAATATTTTGTCTCTTCAACTTCTGTTTTTTCAAGCTTATTGATTTCTTTATAGATTTCTACTAATTTATCATTATTAGTGGCTCTAAAATATCGACCTCCGGTTTCTGATGCAATTTCTTTCAATAAACTTTCGTCAATTTCTACCTGCATTCTGCCATATCTAAAACTACCATTTGGATTAAAACCAATTGGAGATAATGCCATACCGTTTGTTCCTAAACCAATGGTATAAACTTTAATACCATATTCTACAGCTAATTCACTTGCAATTTTAGGGTCTATAAATCCAGAATTATTAACACCGTCTGTAAGTAGAATAATAACTTTACTTTTGGCTCTACTATCTTTTAAACGATTTACAGAAGTCGCTAAACCCATACCAATAGCAGTACCTCCTTCAATAATAGAATTGTAATTAATATCTCTTAATGATCGTTTTACGATAGATTTATCACTTGTAATTGGTGTTTTTGTGTAAGCTTCACCTGCATATTCTACCAATCCGATGCGATCATTAGGGCGACCGTCAATAAAATCGGCAGCTACTTCCTTAAGAGCGTCTAATCTATTGGGACGCAAATCTTTTGCTAGCATACTCGCAGAAACATCAATTGCCATTACAATATCGATTCCGCTAGTCGTTTTTGTTTTTGTAGAGACATCTACGGTTCTTGGTCTTGCCAAAGCTGTAATTAAAAGTGCTAAAGCAATTAGGCGCAATGCAAAAAGCAGATGCCTAAAGTTTGTCCAGAAACGAGATGCACTTTTAAATCCTTTAATGCTCGACATTTTTAACTCAGCGGTCTGTTTACTATGTTTTAAAATATGCCAAATGATTGCTATTGGTAACAGCAACAGTAACCAGAAAAACTCTTTATTTAAAAATTGTATACTCTCTAACATTATTCTTTCTCTTCTTCAGGTTCTTCAGATTTAAGTTCTATAGAGTTCGTTATACGTTCTATCATTTCATCAGCATAAGCATCGTCTTTAGACCACGTTATAACAATTTGCTGCAATACGTTGTCATTAGAGAAACATAGTAAAATATATTCAGCATCTATTAAATGCTCTGTTCCTGGCATTTTAAGATTTAACGTTCCAAACGTTTTTAAACCTTCAGCATTATTTGGAGTGATAAACTTATCTCTTTTAACGGTAATATCTGTAGCTCCTTTTGCTTCAAAACCTTTTATCGTTTGTTCTGATACTTGTACCAAATCAAACGTTGGCTTATCTGTGTTTTCACCTTGTGGTGATTGTTGTTTAGGAGTTTTAAGAGTCGTTGTATTAACCACTACACTAAACGCATCTAACATGGTGCCATATGCAAAAGTCGTCATGTTAAGCTGGGCTTTTGCTTCTTCTGGAATTTGAGGTTCTACACGTTTTAAAACCTTTGGAGTTTCAATCCAAACTGGTGGAAAACCATAAGCGCTATTTACCCATTCTCCTTCTAAGAGTTCTTTACTTTCATGACCAATAATGGTATCTTTAACATAACCAAATCCATATTTAATTCCAAAACCAACAAAGGTGGCAATGATTAGAAATAAAGAAATACCAACAGTAATCCATATTTTTCGACGCTTCTTTCTACGTTCTTGGGCTTCTTTATATTTTTGATCTAGTAATTTTTCTTCTTCAGAAGGTTCTGGTAAACTTACTTTTACATGATCTATGGCTTTATCTATCGTAGATTTATCCATTTCTGCTAGTGCAGTATCTGGAGCAGACTTAGCAAATTTAACTAAATCGGCACGTCGTAATATAGATTCAATATGTAAAATTGTCTCTTTAGAAAGCGGTACTTGATTACCTTCTTTTAGTAATTTTAATCTTTCTATAAGCTCTGAGGTTGTACTCTCTAAAGCGCGATCGTAGACCTTTTCATCTAAGTATTTTCTAATGATAAAGGTCAATTCAGAATAGTATTCCTTAACCTCAGCATGCATTAATAACTGACTTTCATCTAGTTTCTTTAAAGCTAATTTTGCACGATCA